>Ga0114969_10001102_pt1 | contig 22951 bp, 19 predicted proteins | sample M_130807_MF_Meta_FD_87316 | JGI IMG/M metagenome (GOLD analysis project Ga0114969, IMG submission 87316) | Freshwater microbial communities from Lake Montjoie, Canada to study carbon cycling - M_130807_MF_MetaG | ecosystem: Environmental > Aquatic > Freshwater > Lake | place: Lake Montjoie...
CAACCGCCGGATCCCTCGTCGATCACGTCGTAGAAATACGGGAGGTCCTGCTCGCGCGCGAAGTCCCGCAGGATGTCGACGTTGCGGTTGGACTTCGAATCCGCGGTGAAGATGTAGTGGTCGGGAATGATCACCACCCGCTGGCGGTCCCAGACCTTCGCGGATTTGCCGAATTCCCGGTGGAAGACGCCGATGGTGCCCGGCCCGCACACGTCGTGCGTCATGAGGATGTCGGCCTTCACCCAGATGTTCTCGCCGGCGGTCACGCGGGCCTTGCCGGCGGCTCGCGCGAGGATCTTCTCGGTCAACGTCATGACGCGACAACCTAGCCAACGCCCTCCCGGGGACGCAATGGGGTTGCCGCGGAGAGTTTTCGCCTCCCCGGACTTCCCGCGATCTTGACTCGGCCCGGTCCCGTCGCAACCGTCCCCTACATTGATGTCAGGCCTTTCCTTACTGATTGCCTTGCTCGCGACGACCTGGGTTCTCCTTTCGGGCCCACGCCTTCTTGCCGCCCAGGACGGGGAGAACCTCGCTTTGTCGGTCACGATGACGACGCTTCCGGAACAGTCCTTCGTCCGTGACATGGACGGACTCGAGGTCGGTTTCGGCCGGATGGAAGCCGGCGCTTCCGCCTATGGGAAAGCTGTCCGCGTCGAACTGCTTCGGCACATCGAGTACCGCCGCGGATCGGGGCCTCTCGCCGGGTTCTTCACGCTTTCGTGGGAAAGGGGCGACGTCCTCGCCCTTCGGTACCGCGGCGAGACCTTCCAGAGCCCGGATGGAACGGCCACCATCGACGGGACGCTGGAAGTCGTGGGTGGCGTGGGAAAGTATGCGCGCGCCACCGGGCACGGCGTGGTCCATGGATTCCGCTCCGGACGCGTGGGCAACGCCGTCGTCTACACGCTCCACTTCGAGGTCGAGCAGCCCGAACCCCGGAGTCCCGCTTCCCTTCCGATCGCGCCGACCCCGGCCGCGAAGCCGGTACCCAACGGCCGTGGCTGGGAGGTCGCCTTGGACAGCAAACCGGGGCAGCGTTTTTTCCACGACGTCGGGGCCCTTCGCGACGTGCGTTATGGCTCGGGCCTCTGGCTGGGATCCACCCGATGGAAAGGGAACGCCGTCGCGGTGGAATTGGTCGGGCTCCTGGAATGCCGCGATGGCAACGGCCCGTTTTCCGGATTCCTGTTCCTCGAATCCCCCGACGGCAGCGCGATGCTTTGCCGCTGCTCGGGCACGACCTTCTGCCAACCCAAGGGCGGCACCTCGATTCATTGCAATCTGGAGGTGATCCACGGTTCCGGCCGCTGGGCCTCCTCGAGGGCGTCGGGAACTTTGGTGGCCGGCAGTCCCGGCGACGGCGATGGCATCCTGTCGGCGCACGTCGATCTGACCCTCGACTAGGACGGCTCCCACAATCGGCTGGCTCCGGGCCCAAATAACCCCATCGTCCGCGCATGAAGACCTTTGGCGCGGAGTTCTTGGGCACGCTGTGGTTGGTTCTCGGCGGGTGCGGCAGCGCGGTGCTTGCCGCTGCCTTTCCCGGCGTCGGGATCGGTTTGCACGGCGTTTCCCTGGCCTTTGGCCTGACGGTGCTGACCATGGCCTTTGGCATCGGCCATATCTCGGGATGCCATCTCAATCCCGCGGTTTCCATCGGCCTCTGGGCCGGAGGCCGGTTCCCGGGCCGCAAACTCCTTCCCTACATCATTGCCCAGGTTCTGGGCGGGCTGGCGGGCGCGGGAATCCTCTACGTCATCGCCGGCGGGGCACCGGGTTTCGACGCCAGCAAGGGTTTTGCCTCCAACGGCTATGGTGCCCATTCCCCCGGCGGCTACTCGCTGCTGGCCGCCTTCGTCACCGAGGTCGTCATGACCCTGTTCTTCCTGATCGTCATCCTCGGCGCCACCGACAAACGGGCCCCCGCCGGTTTCGCCCCCATCCCGATCGGCCTCTCGCTCACCCTCATCCACCTCGTCAGCATCCCGGTCACCAACACCTCGGTGAACCCCGCCCGAAGCACGGGCGTCGCCTTGTTTGCGGGCGGTTGGGCCGTGGACCAGCTGTGGCTCTTTTGGGTCGCGCCCATCATCGGCGCGGTGCTGGGTGCCGTGGCCTATCGGTTCGTCGGCTGCACCAAGGAGTAAGTCCCATGGAGCTTCCCACGCCGGCCCCGGCGCCCTACCAAGGACGGGTCCTCGCCGGGGCGTCGGTCCTCATGGTCGTGTTGCTGGCGGTTTCGGGGGTGCGCCCCTACGACAGGACCACGTGGATGCTCGAGGTCTTCCCCGTCGTGCTGGGATTGCCGATTCTCTGGGCGACCCATCGCCGGTTTCCGCTGACGCCGCTCCTTTATGTCCTGCTCTTCGCCCACGCGATCGTCCTGATGGTCGGCGGCAAGTACACCTACGCGAGGGTCCCGTTGGGATTCGAGTTGGCCAAGATCTTGGGAATGGCCCGGAACCCGTACGACAAGATCGGCCACTTCTTCCAGGGATTCGTGCCCGCGATCATCGCGCGGGAGATCCTGATCCGGGGCCGGCATGTCCGGGGCGACAAGATGCGCGTGTATGTCGTCCTCAGCATCGTTCTGGCGATCAGCGCGACGTACGAACTCTTCGAATGGGCCAGCGCGGTGACGCTCGGACAGGGCGCGGACGAGTTTCTGGGTACCCAAGGCGACCCGTGGGACACCCAATCGGACATGTTCTTTGCCGCGATCGGTTCGGTGACCGCGTTGCTCCTGCTCTCGCGCCTCCATGACCGCCTGATGGTGCGGATGGGGATCGATCGGTCCGGGGACTGATCGAACCGCCTGCTCGGACGCTCAATCCCCGGGGTCCTCGCTCTTCCGGCGACGCCCGGGCCGGAAAGCCTGCCGGAAACACAAGGCACCGACCAACGCGACCGCCCCGATCGAAGCCCAATACGAAGCCGGGCTCTCGGCCCGGACCACCGGGACAATGGCCCGACGTCCCCAAAGGATTTGCCCATCCCGAATGCCCGAATGGACGCCGAGTGCGGCGATCGTTGCCGCCATGGTGTACGCGGCGCGCACGAGGACATTCATGACGCCCTTGGGGAGCCGCTCCAGTTGGGAGAAGAGCACCCCCATGAGGACCGCTCCCAGGACGCCAATGGCCGCCGCCTGAAACGGCCCGATATTCCCGGCCCATCTCCACAGCAGATGCTCGAATCCCGACATGGGTGGGCTTGTTGGGCGGGGGCCGGGACCACTCAGCGTCGCAGCGTCACAAGGTCGCCGCGGTCGTTCCGCGCGTAGATGCGGCCGGCGGCCAGTACCGGCGTGGTCCAGCACGTCTTCGCCAGAACCTGCCGGCGACCCAGTTCCTTGTAGCCGTCGCGCGATGCCCTGAAGGTGACGAGCTCGCCGCTCTCGGTGAGAGCGAGGACGTCGGAGCCGACCCCGATGGTGTTGCCGTAGCCGAAGCCATCCTTGGCCCAGAGCACCTTGCCGTCGGCGAGGTTGACCGCCACCAAGCGCGCCGACGATCCCTGCCGGCCGTCGATCCCATAGATCGTGTCGCCGACGATCACGCTGTTGTTCATGGCATTCTTCAGTTCCTTGATCGACCAGACCGCGGTCAGGGCGGAACCGTCGAACGCGAGCAATTCCGCCGCGGAATTGCCGGCCACGAGGATGCGCTTTCCATCCGGCAGCACCGTCGGCGACGTCGCGTTGAGGTCGAATCCCGACTTGAACGGACGGCGGGCAATCTCGGCGCCGTCCTTCGCGTCCAACACCGAGAAGCCCTTGCCGTCGAGGGCCGCGACGAACTTTTTCCCGCCTTGGACGAAGACAGAAACGGTGGCGTAACCCGGATGATAGGCCTCCTTCGACGTCCAGAGTTTGTGCCCGTCGGCAAGGTCGAGAGCGACCACCTTGCCGGCAGCAAACAACACCTGTTGGCCGTCCACGACCGCCGAGGCTCCGAATCCCCAGCGTGGAACCTCGATGCCGAGGGCATCGGACAGCTTGGCCTGCCAGAGCTTCCCGCCATCGGCGGTGGCCAGACAGAAAACCTGCCCGTCCTTGCTCACGGTGATGACCTTGTTCCCGACCACGGTGGGGGTGGCGTTCGGACCCCCGGAATGCATCCGCGGCATGAGCTCGGCGGGATACGCGTGTTTCCATCGCGATTCGCCGGTCGCGGCATCGAAGCAGAACACGGTTTCCCCGGCCTTTTCGTCGTGCCCGATGCAATAGGCGCGTCCGTCCGCCACGGCCACCGACGAGTAACCGCGTCCGAGGGAAGCTTTCCAGCCGTCCTTCCACTGGGCCAGGTCGGCGTCGAAACCGTCGGCCGCGGCGGTGTTGTCGCCCTTGGGCCCCAGCCAATGGGGCCAATCGCCGCCGCGCAACGTGCCCGCGGCGAGGAAGGTGCCCAGTGCAAGGGAGACGGCGATGGAAAGGAGCGGGCGGGAAGGGATGGGATTCATGGCGCGGACGGGATGATCGGCTCCATCAAGCCGCAGGAACCGGCGGATTCAAGCGTCCAATTGGGCGCGTCCGGCTTCCGGGGCGACCGACCGTGTTCGGGCGCCGTGCCGCGGGATCCCGAATCCACGGATCTCCGGGAATGGGCCCACGGGGACGCCGCGACACGAAGGGTCTCCCGGTTTCCGGTGTCGTTGCGCCGAATCGCTTCGTTCCGGCGGGCCCATTGACGGCGCACAACCCGGCCGAATTGCGCCGTCCGGTCGCTATGCGGATTTCGGTATGTCCTCCCGTGTTGGCCCCTGCTATCCCGGGCGCATGAACCGCCGCTCGTTCCTCGCCACGGGCACGCTGGCCGCCGTTTCCACCGCGATTCCCGGCTCCCTCCACGCCGGGAAAACCACCGCGTCGCGCCCTCCCATCCGGCTCGCGATTTCCAGCTACTCGTACTGGCATTTCAAGACCGCCCGCGTGCCGATCGAGACCGTGATCGACAAGGCCGCCGGCCTCGGCGTCACCGGCGTCGACATCCTGCATCGCCAGATGGACATCCCGGAGAAGGAGCCGCTGACCGCGGAACACCGCGGTTATCTGGCCCGCCTCAAACGCCATGCTTTCACCCGGGGGGTCGACCTCATGGCGCTCTCGATCCACCAGGATTTTGTCGACCCGGACCCCGCTTTCCGCCGCCGACAGGTCGAGCACACCCTGAAATGCATCGAAATCGCCTACGCGCTGGGCATCGGCTGCATCCGTCTCAATTCCGGCCGTTGGAACACCATCGAGTCGTTCGACGACCTGATGAAGGCGCGGGGGATCGAACCGGTGTTGCCGGGGTACACGGAAGACGACGGGTTCCGTTGGTGCGAGGAGTGCATCCAGGCCTGCCTGCCCAAGGCGGCGGAATGCGGCGTGGTGCTCGCCTTGGAAAACCACTGGGGTCTGACGCGGACGCCGGAAGGGCTCCTTCGCCTGGTGGACGGCATCCGGTCGCCCTGGCTCGGCGCGCTCATGGACACCGGCAATTTCCTCGAGAATCCCTACGGCAAACTCGAGCGGATCGCCCCGAAAACCGTGTTCGTGCAGGCCAAGACCTATCTCGGGGGCGGCGAATGGTACACGCTGGACCTCGACTACAAGCGGATCGCGCGGATCCTGCGCGACGCCGGCTACGGCGGCTACGTCTCGCTGGAGATGGAGGGAAAGCAGGACCCCGACATCGCGGTCCCGGCGAGCATCGCGATGCTGAGGAAAGCGTTCGGCGTCTGAAGGCCCCTCAGCAGCCCGGCCGGTCGTTTGGCGCGGGCACGCCGCCACAGGCGCTGCCGGCCTCGATCTGGCAATCCGCGCACAGCACGCGGCCGGCAATGCGATGGGCGTCCGGCGCGCCGCAAAAGTCGCAACGATCGGGCTCCGGCGCGGGCGTGGGTGGGGTCTGCAGTGCCTCTGGGTTCTCGGGATTCATGGTCTTGCGGATGATGGATGTTTGGCCGGCTCGTCCTCGCGCTTGTTCCCGGGTCCGGTTCCCCTATGGTGGCCGCTCGATTCGATGAGCGAACCAGCGATCACTCCGGAACTCGTGGCGAAACACAATCTTTCGCCCGAGGAATACCAGAAGGTCCTCGAGATCCTCGGCCGCGTGCCGTCCTACACCGAGCTCGGTATCTTCTCGGTCATGTGGAGCGAGCATTGCTCGTACAAGAACACGCGCCCGGTCCTCAAGACTTTCCCCACCAAAGGCAGCAACATCCTCGTCGGCGCCGGCGAGGAAAACGCCGGCATCGTCGACGTGGGCGATGGCATTGCCATCGCCTTCAAGATCGAGTCGCACAACCACCCGAGTGCGGTCGAACCCTTCCAGGGCGCCGCGACCGGCGTCGGCGGCATCATCCGCGACATCTTCACCATGGGCGCGCGCCCGGTGGCGGCGATGAATTCGCTCCGCTTCGGCGAACTTTCGAATCCCGTCGTCCGCCGCCTCTTTTCCGGCGTCGTCAGCGGCATCGCCCATTACGGCAATTGCTTCGGCATCCCCACGATCGGGGGCGAGGTCTATTTCGACAAAAGCTACGAGGGCAACCCGCTGGTCAACGCCTTCGCCCTCGGCGTGCTGCGCCACGACCAGATCACCCGCGGTGCCGCCAAGGGCGTGGGCAATCCCGTCTTTTACGTCGGCCCCGCCACCGGGCGCGACGGTCTGGCAGGAGCCGCCTTCGCGTCGCAGGACCTCACCGAGGAATCCGCCGAACAACAACGCGGTGCCGTGCAGGTGGGCGATCCCTTCATGGAGAAACTCGTGTGCGAGGCCTGCCTCGAGTTGCTCGCCACCGGCGTGGTCGCCGGCATGCAGGACATGGGTGCCGCCGGCTTGACCTGCTCCACCTGCGAAACCGCGGCCCGCGCCGGCACCGGCATCGAGATCGAACTCGACCGCGTCCCGCAGCGCGCCCCGAACATGTCGTCCTACGAGATCATGCTCTCGGAATCCCAGGAACGCATGCTCGTCGTGGTCCACAAGGGACACGAGGAAGAGGTCAAACGCATCTTCGACAAGTGGGACCTGCCTTGGTCCGAAATCGGCGTCGTCACCGACTCCGGGCGCATGGTGGTGCGCCACGGCGGGCGGGTCGTCGTCGACGTGCCGGCGAAAAAGCTGGCCGACGAGGCCCCGATCTATTTCCGCGAGATGCGCGAGGCCGCCTACATGGGCGAGGTCCGCGCCTTCCGGCTCGATGGGCTTGCCGACTCGACCGATCCGGCCGCAGACCTCGCGGCGGTTTTGGCCGACCATTCCGTCGCGTCCAAGAACTGGGTCTACCGCCAGTACGACCACATGGTGCGCGACGGTTCCGTGGTTTGCCCGGGCAGCGATGCCGCGGTGATCCGCATCAAGGCCGACTCCCTGCCCGTGTTGCCGGCGGGCCATCCCGCCGCGGGACAACCGGTGCCCGACAAGTACGTGGCGATGACCGTCGATTGCAATGGCACCTACGTGTATCTGGACCCCTACGAGGGCGGGAAAGCCGCGGTCGCCGAAGCCTGCCGCAATCTGGCCTGTTCCGGCGCGGCGCCCTTGGGCGCCACCGACAACCTGAATTTCGGCAACCCCCACAATCCGGAGATCTTCTGGCAGCTGCGCGAATCGGTGCGCGGGATCGCGGAGGCTTGCCGCGTGTTCCAGGCCCCGGTCACCGGCGGGAATTGCTCGCTCTACAACCAGCGCGGCGCCCTCGGATCCATCGACCCCACCCCGACCGTCGGCGTCGTCGGATTGGTCGAGCGGGTGGAACACATCACCACCCAGTGGTTCAAGGACGAGGGCGACGTGGTCCTGCTGCTGGGCGATGCGGTGGACACCAACGATCCGTTGCTCGGCTTGGGTGGCAGCGCCTATCTGCGCGTGAAGCACGGCAAGAAGACCGGTTTGCCGCCCCGGGTCGATCTCCAGGCCGCGCAGGTCCTCCACACCACCGTCCTGGGATTAATCCGCGAGGGCGTGGTCAAGAGTGCCCACGATTGCAGCGAGGGCGGTCTCGCGGCTTGCCTCGCCGAGTGTTCCTTCAGCCAACTCATCGGCAAGAACACCCCCCGCTTCCTCGGCGCCACCATCGATCTGTCGGCGGTCGCCTCGCCGCGGTTGGACGGGCTCCTGTTCGGCGAGACCCAGAACCGCATCGTCGTCACGGTGGCGTCCTCCGACGCCGGCCGGGTCTTGAAACAGGCCGCGACGATGGGCGTTCCCGCCACCCGGATCGGGGTCGTGGGCGGAAACCAACTCGTCGTCAAAACCGCGTCGGGTGAATGCCGCGCCGATCTGCCGTCGTTGCACGACGGTTGGTGGAACTCCATCGCCCGCGCGATGGAGTGAGGAAGGGCGGGTCTCCCGATCGTGGGCCCGCCGCGGGATCACGGCTCCTGCCCGCCCCGCAACAGCCGCCATCCCGAGGCGGCGGCACCAAGCCGCCGATGGGTCGGCCATGCCGCCACGGTGGCCACCGGACGATGCTTCCACCCTCGAAGACCCGATGCGTCCGGAGCGGCGCCTCAGGCCAGGATGCCTTTGACCAATTCGCCGTGGATGTCGGTCAGCCGGAAATGCCGGCCTTGGAACTTGTAGGTCAGCCGCGTGTGGTCGATCCCCAGCAGGTGCATCACGGTCGTGTTCAGATCGTGGATGTGCACCGGGTTCTCGACGATGTTGTAGGAGTAATCGTCGGTCGCGCCGTAGGTGGTGCCCGCCTTCACGCCGCCGCCCGCCATGAAGATGCTGAAGCATCGCCCGTGGTGGTCGCGCCCGTGGTTGTCCTTCGTGAGCGAACCCTGGGAATAAATCGTGCGGCCGAACTCCCCGCCCCACACCACCAGCGTGTCCTCCAGCAGTCCCCGCTGGCGCAGGTCCTCGATCAACGCCGCGGCGGGTTGGTCGACGTCGCGGGTCTGGCCGCGGATCTGCCGCGGCAGGTCGCCGTGCTGGTCCCATCCCCGGTGGAACAACTGCACGAACCGCACCCCGCGCTCCACCATCCGGCGCGCGAGCAGGCAGTTCCGCGCGAACCCGCCGTCCGTGGGCCCCTCCTTGACGCCGTAGGCCTCCAGCACCTGTTTCGGTTCCTTCGAAAGATCCGTCAGTTCCGGCACGCTCGCCTGCATCCGGTACGCCATCTCGTACTGCGCGATCCGCGCGTCGATCTCCGGATCGCCGAAAGCCCCGGCCGACATCCGGTTGATCTCGCCCGTCGCGTCGATGAGGTGCCGCCGGGTCGAGTCATCGATGCCCGGGGGATTCTGCAGGTAAAGGACCGGGTCGCCCTGCGAACGGAACCGCACGCCCTGGTGTTCGCCGGGGAGAAACCCGCTGCCCCAGTACCGCGTGCTCAACGGTTGGTCGGTCTTGTTGCCGCTGCCCTGGGAAATCATCACCACGAACCCCGGCAACTGGCGGTTCTCGCTGCCGATGCCGTAGCTCAACCACGCGCCCAGCGCCGGACGACCGGCCTGCTGGTGCCCCGTCTGGATGTAGGTCACCGCGGGATCGTGGTTGATCGCCTCCGTCCACATCGACTTCACCACGCAGAGTTGGTCCGCGACGCGTCCGAGGTTCGGGAGCAATTCGCTGAGCCAAAGTCCCGATTGCCCGTGCTGTTTGAAGGAGAACATCGGCGCCACGCACGGGAACGATTTCTGTCCGCTGGTCATCCCGGTGAGCCGTTGGCCCATCCGGATCGATGCCGGCAATTCCTCCCCGTGGTGTTTCTTGAGGTCGGGCTTGTAGTCGAGGAGATCGATGTGCGAGGGCCCCCCGGACATGAAGAGCCAGATGACGCGCTTCGCCTTCGGCGCGAAATGAAGGCCGGGCAGCGTCCCTTGGAGCGACGAACCACCCTCGGCCGCGGCCGCCGGGTTGAGCAGCGAGGCCAAGGCGGCGGTGCCGATCCCCGCGCTCAGGCGGCCGAAGAAATGGCGGCGCGTCTGGAGCAGGGCATACTGGGAATGCGGATTCATGGCGGACTTCGGACTCGCTTCCTCGTACGGCGTACGGCGACACGACTCAAGCGCCGAGATGGGGCAATGCCACCCCGGGCGACGACGCGATGCTCCCGCCGGTGCGGCGGCGCCTTCCCGCTTGCGGTGCCGGCCGCGCCGGGTGGGAATGAGGTTGTGCTTGGTTCCCGCCATTTCTTCCTGCTGCTGGCCATCGGCATTCCCGCGGCGCGATGCCAGGACCTGCCGGCACTCGACGATCTCTTCGACCAAGGCCGGCAACTCGTGGAGGAACACCTGGACGATCGCGTCGGCAAATTGCTGGAGGCCCTCGAGTCGGGAGACCGCGGACAAACCCGCCGGATGCTGGAGGAACTCCAGCGGGATTTCATGGGCGATCAGGTTCTCGATTTGCCCCGCCTGAAACGCGCCGCCCAGACGTTGCTCCCGATTCTGGAAGAGGACGAGTCCACGTTGCCCTTTGCCGCGTGGCTCCGGAGCCGGATGGATTATTTCGAGGTCGCCGAGGATCTGGGACGCCTGCCGCCGCCGCCGGTCGCGCGCACCAACACCGCGGGAACGGTGACGGTGCAGACCGGGACCAACGCACCGGTGCCGGGCGCCGCGGTCCGCGCGAATCCGCCCGCCGCCGCGCAACGCGAAGCGTGGGAACGCCGGACCGCCGGCCGGGCGGCTCCCGCGGGCGCCGCCCGTTACGTGGAACGATTGAAGCCCGTCTTCGCGGCTTTCGGCGTGCCCGAGGAATTGGTCTGGCTGGCAGAGGTTGAATCGTCGTTCGATCCGGCCGCCGAGAGTCCGGTCGGTGCACTCGGCTTGTTCCAGTTGATGCCGACGACGGCGCACGGACTGGGCCTGTCGATGTCGCCACGCGACGAACGCCGGCATCCAGAGAAGAGCGCGCGCGCCGCCGCCGCCTACCTGAAATCGCTCCACGACCGGTTCCACGATTGGCGGCTCGCGCTGGCCGCCTACAACGCCGGCGAGGGCCGAGTGCACCGCCTCATGGAGAAACACCATGCGCGCACGTTCGACGAATTGAGTCCCTACCTGCCGGCGGAAACGCAGATGTACGTGCCCAAGATCGAGGCTTTGGTCCGGCGGCGCGAGGGCAAGCGGCTCCAGGATCTGCGCGAGGGCTAGCGCCCCGTTCGATGGGTCTCCGGGCCGGCGGACCCCGCCTCCCGCTCCTCGCGCTTCGGGCGGGGGCTGCGGGTCGCGCGGCCCCACGCGCCGCCCCGCGGGAGCCGTTGATCCGGCCGCTAGTTCCCCGTTTTGGGTAGGTGTTTCCGGATCGTGCGCAATGCGATGCCGAGCGAACACGCCACCAACGTGGCGCCGAGGAAGAATGGCGCGCCGGGGACCGGCACCGCCCGCCGCTCGTCGACAAAGTGGCCGAACAGGCCGGTCGCCAGGATCGGTGCCAGAAAACCCGCGATGCTGCCGAGGCTGGTGATGGCGCCCTGGATGGAACCTTGTTCCGAAGGCCCGACGGATTTGGAGACCAGGGCCTGGGCGGATTGTCCGCCGATGCCGCCAAACGCCCCGAACGGGAGGATGGCGTAGATCATCCATCCGCGCGGCGCGGCACCGTACCCGGCAAGCGCCAGCGCACTGATGCAGTTCCCGCACACGATGGACCGGATTTCTCCCAGTTTCGGGATGATCATCCGGGCAAGGCCGCCCTGCACGACGGCGGCGGTGAGACCGACGACCGCGAGGGACAATCCCACCTCGCGCGGTCCCCAGCCGTAGCGAAACCCGGTGTAGAGCACCCAGGTGCTGTGGACGCAGAATTGCCCGAGATTCAGCGCGAACAAACTGATGGCAAGACCGAACGCGAGCGGCTTCTCGCGCAGGGCCCGGAGCGATCCCACGGGATTGGCCCGGCTCCACGAGAACGGACGGCGATGCTCGCGGTCGAGCGATTCGGGAACGCACAGGTAGCCGTAGAGCCAATTGGCACCGGTCAGGATGGCGGCGACCAGAAACGGCAGGCGGAGGTTCGAGGCGCCCAACAAACCGCCGAGCAACGGCCCGGCAATGAACCCGAGGCCGAACGCCGCGCCGATGACTCCGAAATTCGCCGCCCGCTTTTCCGGCGGCGAGATATCCGCGATGTAGGCCGTGGCCGCGGTGATGTTCGCGCCGGAGAGACCGCTGACCGCCCGTCCGATGAAGAACCACGGGAGCGTCGGTGCAAACGCCAGGAGCAGGTAGTCGAGGGCGGATCCCGCCAGCGCGATGAGGATGACCGGGCGACGACCGAATTGGTCCGAGAGCGAGCCGAGCACCGGGGCGAACAGGAACTGCATCAGCGCGTAGATCGCGCCGAGGCTGCCGACCGCATGGGAAGCGGCGGCAATGTCGCCGCCCTGCATCTGCTGCACCAACTTGGGCAGGATCGGGACGATCAGCCCAACCCCGAGGATGTCGAGGAAGAGCGTGACGAAGATGAAGCCCAAGGCGGGTTTGCGATGGCGCATGGCGGCAAGGATGGAGGATATCGGCCGCGACACCGGCTTGAAAGGCCCGTGGCTACGGGGTCGCGCCGCCGGCGGCCCGGGCCTGCCACCGCTCCCGAAGGGTGAGGATCGCGGGAAGAAGGGTGAGCGCGGCGATCATGCAGGTCGCCGTACCGACCGCCATGACCCACCCGAGACTGCGGATGCCGCGGTGGTCGGCGAGGATGAGGCTGCCGAACCCGGCGATGGTGGTGAGCCCGCTGACGAGCACTGCCTTGCCGGTGCTCTTGGCGAGGATCCCGGGCTGCTTCTCTTCCGCGAAGCGATTCAGGATGTGAATGCCGTTGGTGACGCCGATCCCGATCACCAACGGGAGCGTCATGATGTTCGCCGGGTTGAAGTCGATCCCGCTCCACGCCATGAAGCCGACCATCCAGGTGGCCCCGAAGGCCACCGGCAAAAGCGCGAGGATCACCGGCATGACCGCCCGGAAGTGGACGAAGACCAGGACGATGATCGCGCCCAACGCCCACCGCGCGGCCTCTTCGTAGGACTGCTTGAGCAGGGTGGTGTAGAGCATGAGCTGGACGGGCGTGCCGGTGACCTTCGGATCGAGCTTCTGCAGGTCCTCGACGAACGCCACCTGGGGAACGCGATCCCAAACGTTGCTGCGGGGATACACCATCACCAGGTGTTTGCCGTTCACGCCGACGAAACGGGCCCGCAGCGTCGGCGGCAGGTCCTGCACCCGCAGCGGACCCGACGCATCCTGCGATCGGACCGCGGCGAACGTGTCCTGGACATCCTGCAGGAAGGCCCGTTGGAAGGCCCCAAGCTGAATGGCATTCCGGTTGGTGTCGCCGCGGTACAGCGCCGCGCGAAACCCGTCGATGGATTCCCGGAGCGAATGCAGGTTCGCGCCGAGTTCCTTCTCGTTGGTCTTCGCCACCTCGTCCTCCGCGAGGCCCAGCAATCCACCGAACGCCCACAACCGCAGGCTGAGGTCGTCGAGGTCGGCGGGATTCGGATCGACGGGGTTGAAGTCGAGGCCTTCCAAGGTGCGTTGGACCCCGCGCACCAACCCGAGCTTGCGTTGCTGGTCCTCGACCAGAAACCGCGCCATGGACTCGGTGCTGGCGACGGTCGGCAGATTGGTGGCGCGGGCCGCGAACGCCGCCGCCTCCTCGAGGCTGTCGGTCATGATCGCCCCGTAGAGGACCGACTTCTCGGCCGACTCGACCAGCTTGTGTTCGAACACGACCGAGGGCAGGCCCTCGCTCTGCATGTGGAGCAGGTTGTAGTCGAAACCGACGCGCTGCCACCGGACGAGGGCCAGGAGGGAAACGACGGCCACGAACCCGAGGACCATCCATGGACGGTCGAGCCACAGTCGCTCGAGCCGGGCTCTCTGGTCCATGGCTTCGGACCCGACCTCGAAGGCCTCGAGCGATTCGGCCCGCAATTCCCGGGCGCCGGAAACCTCGTCGAGTTGGTTCTGGCGGCGCCCTTTGAGGAGGAGAACGGGCAGCAGCGTGATCATCGGCACCAGGCACAGCAGCATGCCACCGCCGGTGATGATCCCCATTTCGCGGATGCCCTTGAAATCGGTGAGCGCCATGGCGAGGAAAGCGCCCGCCGTGGTGAAACACCCGGTGAAAATCCCCTGTCCGGTGAACACCACCGCCTTGTAGACCGCGTCGTGCTCGCTCGCGCCGCGGCGCAACTCCTCCTCGTACCGGGTCACCAAATGCACCCCGAAATCGATCGCCAGGCCGATCAGCATCGGGACGAAGGTGATGGTGAGGATGTTGAGGTGGCCGACGACGAGGGTCGTGAACCCCATCGTGTAGGCCAGGCCGACGACGAGGCAGAGCGTCGCCTTCAGGGGCCGCCCGGTCTGGCGATAGGCGACGATGAAGATGAGCGCGCAGACCACCAGCGACACGATGGTGGAGACGGTGGAATCGTGCTGCGACTGCAGCATCTCGTCGTAGTCGAGCACCTGTTCGCCGGTGACCCCGATGTTGAGCCCGGGGATTTCGGCGCGGACCTCCGCGACGAGCGCGCGCACGCGGTCGATGGCGGCGGAATTGAGCTCGTCCTGCCTCGAGAAGCGGGTGTCCTCGATCCGTTGGGGCGAGGGGACGGGGCGAAGGCCGCCGAGGCTTTCGTACCAACGCGGTTCGACATCCGCGGCCGTCACCTTCACGAGGCGCGGCTTCGCCGATACGAGGTAAATGCGGCCCTTGGCGAAGGTGATGTACTTCTCGCGCTCGGCCTCTTCGCCGCCGCCGAAAAGCGCCTCGACGCCGGGGGACGGCGGGTTGCCGGGCCGCCCGAGACTGTCGGTCGCCATCCGGATCAGCCGTTCCATGGCCGGCAACGACCGCACGAACGAATCGGTCTTGTCATTGCGCTCCCGGCCGCTGGACCGGACCAACGCGTTCACCCGGCGAAAAAGGGTCGCGAGGTTGGTGGCGCCCGTGAACTGGACCATGAACGGCTTGTAGTCCTCCAGGGCCTGGGAGAATTCGACGAGGTTGGTCTCCGGGAAGAACAGCAGCGCCTTGCGGCCCATCAGGCGCAGGTCGCCCTTGTAGAACACGTCGCCGAACAGATTGGTCGGATTTCGCGCGGTGGACTCCGCGTCGAGCCGGGCTCCGAGCCGCTCCACGAATTGCCGCGTGCGCTCGTGATCCGTCGTCTCCCCCTCGACCACCACCACGATGTCGTCCTGTCCCGGGAATTCCTTCTTGAACGAGAGGAAATTGCGATGGGACGGCTTGTCCTCGCCGACGAGCGAGTTGCGATCCATGTCGAAGCCGAGCTGCATCGCGGTCAGGACGACGCAGGCCACGGCGAGAACGAACTGGGGCCAGACAAACCAACCCGGATGGTGGCAGACCGCGTGCGCCAGCGAGGAAAGCAGGCGGATGGCGACGGAGGGTTTGCCGGGTGGGGACATGGAAGCTCGGGATATCAACGCCGCGTCGAACCTTCCGGGACCCAGGGGCGCGATGGCAAGGCTGCGGGCGGTGCGTCGGTCACGATGGACGCAGCATGCCCCAAGGCAACGGGGGACGCAAAGCCGTCACGCGGATTCCTCGCCATCACTCCGACCCGGTAGCATCGGTTTTGGAATCCAGCGATGCGGCTTCCGGCAACGGCGACAGGACCGTCGCCATCGCGGCCACGACGAGGAACGCCGCATGGAGCGACAGGATCTGGAACGGGAAATCGAAACGCGCGTGCAGCAACATCCCGCCGAGCGCGATCGCCACGATCACCCGGAACTCGGGCGACACGGGCAGGACGCCGTGCCGCAAATGGACCACCGGGACGAGGACGAGCAGGGCCAGGACGAGCAGGTAGCCCACCCACCCCAGGGTGACGCGCGCCTCGAGCCAGTCGTTGTGCACGTAGGCCGGCCAATCCGAAGACGGCTTCTCGCGATACAGTCCCGAAATGGCCATGAACGATTCCGCGCCGGTGCCGAATACCGGGAAATCCTCGGCGATGCGCCGCGCGCTCGCGTAGATGTTCGTCCGGCCCGACATGCTTTGGTCCGTGCGGATTTCCCGGAAGCGGTGCTCGAGAAAATCGCCGGCCAGCAACCACCCCACGCCGAACACGAACGCCACCAAGCCGGAGAGCATCCAGTGGATGCCCCGTTGGCGGCGCCCCGAAAAGGTCAGGACGGCGACGACCAGGACGAGTTCGACGAGCCCGACGATGACCCCGCCGCGACTGGCGGCGACCAAGGATCCCGCGAGGATCAGTGCCGCACAGGGAAGGAGGACGATGTGGGATCCCCCGCCCATGCGGAGTCCGGGTCCGAGGGTCCGCTTGGCTTCCCGTCGGAGGATCCACCAGAAACCAAGAACGAGCGGCCAGACCAGATTGAGGTATTGCGCGCCGTTGGCCCGATAGGGGAACGGGCCGAACATCGATTCCGCGGAGTACATCCGCACCTTGCGGAGCCAGAGCAGGTCATGGGACCCATCCAGACGGTGCAACATGCCCACGAGGCTCATCAGTGCCGTGCTGAGCGCGAAGGTCCAGAGCAGGATCCGGAGTCGACCGGGAACACGACCGGCCTCGCGGCCGAGGCGTCCGTCCTCGGCCCTGTGCCGTTCGCCCCGAGTCATTCCCACGAGCCAGTCGCGCGTGCCCCAAAATGCCAAGGCCAGCCCGGCATAGCGCACGAATGCGCGGGTCGTGGCATCCAGATCGTAGGTCGTGGGCAGCCACGGTACGAAATCGCGGTAATCGAAATCCAACCCGTTGTCGTTCCAAAGGACCCGCGCTCGGGCATTGAGGACCGAGATCCCCACGTAGGCGACGACGAGGACCGCCACCACGGCGAGCGCCCGGGACCATGCCGCACCGCGTCCGGGTGTATTCCAGCGTGGGTCGGAACACCCCGAGGCGCCCCAGCAGATTCGACGGGCCACCGACACGAGACCGACCGCGTAGGCCAAGGCGGTGGTGGTCCACGCGGCCCACGACGTCGTCGAGCCAAAGGCCCAGGGTGCGAAGACCACCCACGCCACGAGGAACACGCCCACGAAGTGGTCGAGGCCGCGGTTCAATTCGCGGAGGTTGGACGAGGTGGAACGGGACATCCGGGATGTGGAAAAAGGGGAGGGACTCGGTCGGCCGACCGCGGGGTTATCGCCTAACGGCCGCGTTGGCAACCTCGGGTTTGGGCGCCAGGGCCTCGGGAGGCATCACGCCGCCGGGGTGACCGGACCCGAATGTTCATTGCCTCCGCCCAATCGACCACGGAGGCGCGGGACCCCGAGGGGTCGTCGGGTTCCGGCCAGCCAACCGACACAAAACGCCCCGGGACCCTTCGACGGCGACGAATCGCCCGGCGGGCATCCGGACCGCGCCGGTGCCCCGTGGGATCGTTGCAATAATCGCCTTGTGCCTTGCGGGCCCCGTGGAATCGTTTCGCCGTGCTCGAACGCGTTCCCAACGCCGCGGCCGCCGCCCCGGCAGAACCGGCTCCTCGACCCAACCGCCGCACCGCTTCCCCCGGCCACGGCCACAAGGTGAAGAACTACGTGCTGGACACCAACGTTCTGCTGCACGACCCCAATGCGCTGCTGAATTTCGAGGACAACCACGTCCTGTTGCCGATCGAGGTCATCGAGGAGGTGGACAAGTTCAAGCGCGAGACCAGCGAACGCGGGCAGAACGCCCGCACGGTGTCGCGGCGTCTGGACGGGTTGCGCGCCCAGGGAAGCCTGGCGACCGGCGTGCCGCTGCCGAACGGCGGCACCCTGCGCATCATTTTCTCCGAGCCGAGCAAGCCCGCGCCGTTGCTGGGCGGGGGCTCGGTCGACTCCCGGATCCTCTCCCATGCCCTGGCGGTTCGGGAACGCGAGAAGTCGCGTCCCACCATCCTGGTGACGAAGGACATCAACCTCCGGTTGAAGGCGGACGTGTACGGGTTGCCGGCGGAGGACTACGAGACCGACCAGATCAACCTGAAGGATCTGTACACGGGGATGTTCGAGTGGACGGTGACGCCCGCGAAGCTGGCCGATTTCAAGGCGCAGGGCCATCTGGCCCTGCCCTCCGCACCGCGGCGGCACGCCAACCAGTATTGCTCGTTGACGGAGGAAGGCGCCTCGAAGCGCACGGTGCTGGCGCGCGTGGACCCGTCGGGCACAAAGCTCGTGCCGTTGCAGGACGTGCAAAACGTCTGGGGAATCCGCCCCAAGAACCGCGAGCAACACTTCGCGCTGGACGCATTGCTCGACGACGGGATCCGGCTCGTCACCCTGATGGGCAAGGCCGGCACCGGCAAAACCCTCCTGGCGCTCGCGGCCGGCCTGAAGAAGACCATCACCGACCGGGAATTCCGACGCCTCGTCGTCGCCCGCCCGACCATCGCCATGGGCAAGGAACTCGGCTTCCTGCCCGGTTCCCTGGAGGAGAAATTGTCCCCGTGGATGCAACCCATCCACGATGCCCTGGAGTTGTTGGGCGACCTCAACATGGGACGCGAGCACGGGCGGACCGGGGATTTGCTCCGCAGCGGGACGATCGTGGTGGAGGCATTGAGCTACATCCGGGGCCGCAGCATCGCCCACCAGTTCGTGATCGTGGACGAAGCCCAGAACCTGACGCCGCTCGAGGCAAAGACCATCCTCACCCGCGTGGGACAAGGGGCGAAGATCATCCTGACGGGCGACCCCTACCAGATCGACAACCCGTACGTGGACTCGGCGTCCAACGGCTTCAACTACGTGGTGAGCCGGTTCCGCGGCCAGGCGCTGTCCGCCCACGTGGAATTGGCGAGGGGCGAGCGCAGCGAGTTGGCGGAACTTGCCGCCAACATCCTTTAGGCCCGCGTCGCGGACGCCCGGCGCATCAGGCGCACGTCCACGGCTTCCATCCCGGCAGCCACGATGGATTGCATGCCGAGGTCCGTGTCCTCGTAGGCGCGACAACGGGCGGGATCCACGCCGATCCGGCGCGCGGCCTCGAGGAAGATGTCCGGTGCCGGTTTCTGGCGCGTGACGTCCTCGCTGGTCACCACGGCGTCGAACCACCCCAGGATCCCGAGCTTCTCCAGCACCTTGGGAATCGCGTGGCGCGAACCGCCGGTCGCCACCGCCATGGGCAGCCGTCCCCGGTGTTCCCGCGCGATGGATACCACCTCCTCGATGGCTTCCACCCGGGGCAAAAGCTCGAGGTAAATGGTTTCCTTTTCCTTCGCCACCACCAGCGGATCGTAATCCGTCCGGCCTTGTTCCCGGGCGAGGAGGCGGAGGATGTCGCGCGTCGGAACCCCGCCCAGCGCGTAGAACCGCTCTTCCGGGAAATGGATGCCATGCCGCGCCGAGATCGCGCTCCAGGCCTGCCAGTGCAGGGGCATGGTGTCTGCCAGGGTGCCGTCGCAATCGAACACCAATCCGAGGGGTTGCAGGGTGGACATGGGAATCATTGCTGGTTGAGCGCCGCCAGCCGCGCCCGGATTTCCTCCGCCATCAGCGGCTCGATCACGGGGTCGAGCTCGCCGTTCACGAAGGCCGACAGGTTGTAGAGCGTGAGCTCGATCCGGTGGTCGGTGACCCGGTTCTGCGGGAAATTGTACGTCCGGATCTTCTCGGAACGTTCTCCCGTCCCCACCTGCCCCTTGCGCTCGGCGGCGTACTTGGCGTGTTCCTCCGCCATGCGGCGCTCGAGCAGCCGAGAGCGCAACACCAGCATCGCCTTGGTCTTGTTCTTCTGTTGCGAACGCTCGTCCTGGCACCGCACCTCCAGTCCCGTCGGCTTGTGCACGATGCGCACCGCGGAGTCGGTCGTGTTGACGCCCTGTCCACCGTGGCCGCCCGCCCGGCACACCGAGATGTCGAGATCCTCCGGCTTGATCTCGACGTCGTCGATTTCCTGGGCCTCGGGCAACACCGCCACCGTCACGGTGCTGGTGTGGATCCGCCCCTGTTGTTCGGTCGCCGGCACCCGTTGCACCCGGTGGACCCCGGATTCGTGTTTGAACCGCTTGAAGACGTCCTGGCCGGTCACCAACAGGACGATTTCCTTGAATCCGCCGAGATCCGATGCGCTGGAATCCAGGGTCTCGACCTTCCAACCGTGTTGCTCGGCATACCGCGTGTACATGCGGTAGAGGTCCGCCGCGAACAAGGCCGCCTCCGCGCCTCCGGCCGCGGCGCGGATTTCCACGACGGAATTGCGGGAATCGGTCGGGCTGGGCGGGAGGATGCCGGCCTGAAGCGCGGATCCGAGCCGTTGTTCCGCGGTCTCGAGGTTCCGGATCTCCTCGGCCGCCATCTGCGCGAGTTCGGAGCCCACCGGTTCGGCCGCCAGCATCGCGCGGTTTTCGGCCAGCTGGGATTGGGTCCGGAGATAGTCGTCGCCCGCCGAGACGAGATCGCGCAGCCGCGAATGCTCGCGGGTCAGCTCCTGCCCGCGCTGCGCGTTGGCAAAGGCGTCCGGCGCGCTCAGCAGGGCCTCGACCTCGGCAAACCGCCGGCGGAACCGATCGATGAACGGGTTGAGATCCATGGCCGTGGACGGGGAGCCCCGCGGCGTTGGAACAACCGCGGAAAAAGAAAACCGCCCGCAGGCGGCTTGGGGCCGGCCAGCGGGCGGGAATGTCGGGCTCGGGCTACTTCTTTTTCTTTTTCGCGTTGGCCTCGGCCAGCGCAGCCTGCGCGACCTGGGTCTTGGCGAGGCGCTGCTGGAACTTGTCCACGCGGCCCGCTGTGTCGACGAACTTCTGCTGGCCCGTATAGAACGGGTGGCATTCGTTGCAGATACCGATCAGAATGCTCGAGCGCGTGGACCGCGTTTTGACCGAGTTGCCACAGGCGCAACGGATCTCGCAGTCCGCGTACTTCGGATGGATTTCAGCCTTCATGTTCCGAAAAAGGGACGCGCAAGGTACCAATCGCGGGTCGACTGACAAGGTCCAATTTTGCCAATCACAGAATCCCCCCGTCCACCTTCACCACCGACCCCGTGATGTACGAGGCCTCGGGCGCCGCCAAAAAGCGAACCGCCGCCGCCACTTCTTCCGGCCGGCCGAAGCGACGCATCGGGATTTGGCCGGCCGCCGCCAAACGACGTTCCGGCGCCATGCCCCGCAGGGCCTCGGTCTCGATGTAACCGGGGCAAACGACATTCACCGTGATCCCGATCCGGGCCACTTCCTTGGCCAGGGACTGCGTCAACGCCACCACGCCTGCTTTGGCCGCCGCGTAGTTGGCCTGGCCCGCCGGTGCCAGGAGCGCGCTGAGCGACGCAATGTTCACGATCCTTCCCGACCGTTGTCCGACCATGACCGGGAGCACCGCCTGGCAACCGTGGAACACCGCGTCCAAATTGGTGGCCAAGACCCCGTCCCACGCCGCCTGCGGCATCGTCGCCAGAAGCGAATCCTCGTGATGCCCGGCGTTGTTCACCAGCACGTCGATCCGCCCGTCCCTCGAACGAATCGCTTCCACCGCCGCCAACCAAGCGTCCCGACGCGTCACGTCGAGGGTCAACAGGTCGGTTCGGCCCGGGAATTCCGACGTCAGCGCGATCGCCAGGGAACGGTTCTCGCGGACCCCCAACCACACCCGGTTGGCGGGTGATTCCCCAAGGAAAGCCCGGGCGCAGGCCAGACCGAGTCCGCCGTTGGCGCCGGTGACGAGGACAATGCGCGTGTTCATCGGGAGGGATTCTGGGCACCGGCGTCGGGCGCTGCAAACATCGCCCCGATGGCTTGCTGGTTGGCACCGACGATTCGGACCCCCGCCGCGGCCACATCGGCCCTCGCAATGGCCGAACAGGCCGCGACGCACGTCCAAGCCCCCGCGGCCCCGAGACCGTCGCCCAAGCTTGCCGTCAGGTGCACCCCGCGGATATCGGCCGGATCGGGCGGTTCGCCGGACCAACCGTCGAACCAGGCAGCCTTGTCGTCCCAGGCGTGTATCGCGTCCGCGATTCCTTGAGCAGCCGATCGGCGGGCCGCCCGCGTCGAAAACGAGCGTGGGCGGGTCACCCCCACCAACTCGGCCTTCGCATGGGCCCGATCCGCCGAGAGCAGCAGGGCCCCTGCTCCCTCGGAAGGGACGGCGGCGGCGGCGAAGCGTGTCAACGCGCCTGCGCTGGTCCAATCCGACTCCTCGGAGCCCACCACCAGAACCGAACGGGCCAATCCGTCGCGAATCCATCCCCCGGCGATGGCAAGGGACTGAAGGAACATGCCGGCATCGCCCACCAGCGTGTAATTCGGTCCCGTGGAGGCCGCGCACGCCGAGACATGGCTGGCCGGCGCGTTGAAGACGGTTTCTGGAAACAAGAGCGGGCTGGCGGTCGCGGGATTTTGGAGCACCTCCTCGAAGAAGCGCCGGGAATACACCACCGATCCCGACATCACCGAGAATACCAAGCCGAGCGGCGGGTTTGAGCCCCGCGTCCATTGTCCATGGGCAAGCGCCTCGAAGGCCGCGGCCACTCCGTATTGCGTCACGGGACTGGCCCGCCGCAGACGCGGCTGGGCGAAAAGTGGGGGCCGGACCGCGGGCGGCGGCACCTTCCGAACCGAGATCGCGCGGGATCGATCGGGGCAGGAGACCTCCCCGCCAAAGGGAGGCCGTCCGGCGAGGCACGAGTCCAAGGACTCCGCGGACCAACCCGCGGGTGACACCGCTCCGAGACCAATGACGAAGACCCTTTCCATGGGACGTACCGAGGGGCCGACTTTGGGGCGCCAACCGTCAAAGTCGAAGCCCAAGCTCGGAGGCCGTGCCCGGAATTGGGCGGAAATAGTCCTTGAACATTCGGAAGGCGGGATGCATCTGTGTACCCGTCACCGGCGAGATAGACGGTTGACGCAAGGGCGACAGGTACTAGGGTCGCCCTGTTCTTTGATGGTAGGACGACGAATTTCGGGATCGCGAAAGCGGTTCCACCAGCTTTCCAAGACGAAATTGTTCAGCGGCTTGGAATCTCCACATAGTCCTACTTGAACTGTTTCTGAATATTCCCCGGGGCGTAC
>Ga0114969_10001103_pt1 | contig 22950 bp, 21 predicted proteins | sample M_130807_MF_Meta_FD_87316 | JGI IMG/M metagenome (GOLD analysis project Ga0114969, IMG submission 87316) | Freshwater microbial communities from Lake Montjoie, Canada to study carbon cycling - M_130807_MF_MetaG | ecosystem: Environmental > Aquatic > Freshwater > Lake | place: Lake Montjoie...
ACGGTGCTGGTAAGACCACGATGATGGACGTGATCACGGGAAAGACACGGCCCGATGATGGTGAGGTTATCTTCGGCGGCGCGCACGATCTGACGGCGTTGGACGAAGCGCGTATCGCCAATCTTGGGATCGGGCGGAAATTCCAGAAGCCGACCGTGTTTGAAAGCCACACCGTCTGGGACAATTTGGGCCTTGCGTTGCGCGCCAAGCGCGGCGTCTTTTCGACGCTGCTGGCGCGGGCCACGCGAGAGGAACGCGCCTCGATCGACGAGCTGCTGGAAACGGTGCATCTGACCGACGCTAAGGACACGCTGGCGGCCAATCTTTCGCATGGCCAGAAGCAGTGGCTGGAAATCGGCATGCTGCTGGCGCAGGACCCGCAATTGTTGCTGGTCGATGAACCCGTTGCGGGTATGACGGATGCGGAAACCGCGCAAACCGCGCAATTGCTGCGGAAGATCAACCGCACTCACACTGTCGTCGTCGTCGAGCACGACATGACGTTTGTGCGTGACCTGGATGTGAAAGTCACCGTGCTGCACGAAGGCTCGGTGCTCGCCGAAGGCCATCTCGATCATGTAAGCGCGGACGAGCGCGTCATCGAAGTGTATCTGGGCCGATAAACATGCTGGCAATTGAAAATCTGGATCTGAAATACGGCGCGGCGCAGGTGCTGTGGAATGTCAGCCTGAAGGCAGAGGCTGGGCAGGTTACCTGCATCATGGGGCGTAACGGCGTCGGTAAAACCAGCCTGCTTCGCGGTGTTGTCGGTCAGCAGCCCTTGGCCGGCGGCCGCATTCTCTGGCAGGGAAAGGACATCGCGGGGTTGGCGCCGTTCGAGCGCGCCCGGCGCGGCATAGCCTATGTGCCGCAAGGCCGCGAGATATTTCCGTTGCTCACCGTAAAAGAAAATCTCGAATCCGGATTTGCCGCGCTCAAGAGCAAAAAGGCGATTCCCGACGAAGTGTTTGAACTGTTTCCCGTGCTGAAAACCATGCTGTCGCGTCGCGGCGGGGATCTTTCAGGCGGCCAGCAGCAGCAACTGGCCATCGGGCGCGCGATGGTCACACGCCCGTCTCTCATGATTTTGGACGAACCCACCGAAGGCATTCAGCCGTCGATCATCAAGGATATCGGACGGGCCATTCGCTACCTCAGGGACAAGGGCGAAATGGTTATTCTACTGGTCGAACAATATTACGACTTTGCCCACGAACTGGCGGACAGGTTTGCCGTGATGGATCGCGGACAAGTGATTCTGTCGGGCAGCAAATCGGAAATGCTGGAGCAGAACGTCCGCCGCCATCTGACGGTTTGATGGGTCTACGCCGCGGTTTCGTCGTCGATGAGGATGCGTTCCGCATCGCCCTTCATATCGTCATATTGACCTGAGTTGAGGGCCCACAGCAGCACGCATAACGCCCCCAGCCCGAAGAGCAGCGCTGCGGCAATGATGAGGCCTATGCCGCTCATGACGCGGAAGTCCGCACGGCGCGCAACGCATTGAGGATCACGGCCAAAGAAGAGCCCGCCATCGTCGCAGCGGCAACCAGCGGCGTCACCAATCCGAACATCGCAAGCGGAATCGCCGTAGAGTTATAGAGCACCGCGAGCGCGAAGTTTTGCAGCACAAGCCGGCGAGCTTTACGCGCAACGTCGACCGCTTCGGCAATCGGCAGCAGGTGATTGCCCCGAAGCACCATATCGGCGGCCGACTGCGCGGCATCGACGGCCGTCCCCGGCGCAATCGAAACATGCGCCAAAGCGAGCGCGCCCGTGTCGTTAAGGCCGTCGCCAATCATCAGAACCCGGCGGCCTTCCTTGCGCAGCCGCTCCAGATGGGCGGCTTTCTCCTTCGGATCGACACCTGCTTTCCAGTTCAAAACACCCGCCCGCGCCGCTAACTCCGCTGTCGCACTATCGCGGTCGCCGGACAGGATTTCGACACGTATCCCGCGCTTCTGAAGCGCGGCGACAATCTCGGGCGCATCGCTCTGAATTGTGTCGCGAAACAGAAACCGCACAGCGGGCTGGTCGCCTGCCCGGAAACACAATTCGCTGGATTTGCCGGGGGGAAGTCCGCACCAAGCCGCGCTGCCGACGCGGCAGATGGCGCCGTCGAGCGTTGCTTCCAGGCCGGAACCGGGCACCTCGCGAACATCCATTGCGACCGGGCCATCACCGGCAGCCGCGGCAAGGGCGCGGGCGAGAGGGTGGTTGCTTGCACGTGCCAGCTGCGCTGCTTGCTGCAATATCTGCGGGGGAATGTCCCCGCGATTGAGCAATTCCGGTTTGCCCGAAGTCAGAGTGCCGGTTTTATCGAAGATCGCGGTGTCCGCCTCCGCAAGCCGTTCAAGGGCGTCGCCGGATTTGACGATGATGCCCCGTTCAAACAGCCGGCTCGTCGCCACGATTTGAACCGCAGGCACGGCAAGCCCCAGCGCGCAGGGGCAGGTGATCACCAGAACGGCGATGGCGTTAGTCAGCGCGGTCGTGACCGTTGCGCCCACCAGCAGCCAGCCCACTGCAATCAGCACGGCCATTCCCAGAACGAACGGGACATAGGCGCGCGCCGCGCGATCCGCCAAGCGAACATAATGGCTACGGTTCTGCTGGCCCATTTCGAGCAGCCGCGCGAGATCGGCAAGGAGCGAATCTTCGGCACGCGCCGCTGCGACCAGCACGGCTGAAGCCCCGGCCACAATCGAACCCGCACGCAACAGCGACCCTGGCCCGGCAAGAACCGGCGCGCTTTCTCCGGTCACCAGTGAGATGTCGGCATCGACGCCCGTTCCTTCGACACGCGCGTCGACTGGCACCCGCTCGCCGCTGGCGACGAACAGGCGGTCGCCCGGCATGACGGCATTCGCAGAGACAGTTTCCAGCGTGCCGTCAGCGCGCAAACGGCGCGCCAGCATGGATTGCATGGCGGCCAGTTGTTTGGCGGCTCCGCGCGCACGGTCGCGCAATAAATAATCCAGGTAGCGGCCGATCAGCAGAAGGAAGGCCAGCATCACCGCCGCATCGAAGTAGATCTGCGTGCCGTGCGCGATCGTTTGCGCGGTGCTCAACAGCAGCGCGAGCAGGATCGCCAGACTGATCGGCACGTCCATATTGCTGTTGCGGTTCGCCAGCGCGCGATAGGCGGAGCGGAAAAAGGGCTGGCTGGCGTAGAGCGTAACGGGCACCGAGATCGTTCCCGCCAGGATCAAGAACATATTACGCGTGGCGGCGCTCATGTCGTGTCCGCCGTACCAGATGGCGTCCATCAGCCCCATGACAAAGATCGCGCCGAAACCGGCCACCGACATACAGCGCAGTAGGAAACGGCCTTCCGCCGCATTTGCATCTAACGCCGCTGCCGCCTCATAGGGCGAGGCTTCGTAGCCGAGCGTGCGAACGCGGTTGAGAACAACATCGGGCGCGGCGTTGCGGCCTGACCAGCTGACGCAAAGCTTCCCCGTTGAGAGATTAAGGCGCGCGTCCTCCACGCCCGGAACCGACTTTACGCCGGTTTCGATTTTGGCGATGCAATTGGCGCAGCGCGCGCCTTTAACGGCGATGTCAAAGGTGGTGCGGCCATCGCGATTGGTGCGCGGAAACGAGGAAAGGTCCTCCCACGCAATCCCGGCGGCAGTTGGCGTTACGGTACCCATGTGCGCCTGCTCGCTTCGAAATGCGGTGCCACCCCATCGGGTGTGGAGACGACAACGTCCCACGCGCCTTGCGAAATATTGGGTAGATCGGCAACGAAATGGCCAGCCCCCATCTCGTGCCATTGCAGGACGCGATCGCGGTTTTCGTCGGCGGGGTGCCGCAACTTTCCTTTGAGTCCGGTCGCACCTTCCGGCGAGCCGTCAGCGCGCTTTAGATCCATGGCGATGCGAACGGAACCATCCGGCTGCCGCGCCGCGTCCACCGACGCACTCCATCCCAGCTTTGCCTGCTCGGCGCGCTCGGCAAGCGTTTTGTTGTAACCGATACCCTGCAGATAGGGCGCTTGTTCGTCTTCGCCCCGGAAGGTTTGCACGGACAGAACGATGAAGGCGGCATTGACCGCAACGACAATTCCGAACGAGGCGAGCAGCCAGATGAGCACGGCCCGTCCTGTTAAAGGCTTTGCTGTCATGGCGCACCCGAAACGAAGACCGACTTCGCGCGATACGTCTCGTGCGTAATCGGATCGGTTAACTGAAACCAAACGGGCTGCGATACGCCTTTGATCGCATCTTTTGCCAAGGTGACCAGCACACGCACGGTGCGCACTTTGTCGGCTTCCACCTGCAGCTTCACGGGCGGAACCGCGTCGCCGGAGCCGATCACCGTTATGCGTTGCGCCTGAACGCCGCCGACAGTGAGGTCCAGGTCCCGGTTGGCATCGAAACGGTTCATGACTTTCAGCGTGTAGGCGTTGCGTACCGATCCTTCCGCCAGCGTGACGAAATTGGGATTGCGGTCGCGCAGAACGTCCAAATCCATGGTGTTCCGCGTGGCGAGTGTCAGAAGCATGATGGCGGAGACAACCATCAGCACGGCCACGTAGAGAACGATGCGTGTACGGATAAAATGGAAGACCGGCTTCTCGCCCTCCGTGCGGCGGACGACGTTCGCATCCGTGTCGTAGGCGATCAGGCGCAGCGGCTGGCCGATCCGCCCCATCACGTCGTCGCAGGCGTCGATGCACAGGCCGCAATTGATGCATTCGAGCTGCGCGCCGTCGCGAATGTCGATGCCCATCGGACATGCGGCAACGCATTGGTTGCAGTCGATGCACGAGCCTCTATTGTCCCAAGGCTGCCCCTTTCTATGCGCGCCGCGTGGCTCGCCGCGATCGGAACGGTAGGTTACGGCAAGCGATTCACGGTCGCTCATCGCTGCTTGGATGCGCGGCCACGGGCACATATAGGTGCAGACCTGCTCGCGCATGAGCCCGCCCAAACTGTAGGTGGTGAATGCAAGCCCTGCGATGGTGCCATAGACAAGGACCGACGCGCTGCCGTTAGCCAGTTGTACGGCGAGGGTAGGCGCATCGGTGAAATAGAAAATCCACGCGCCGCCGGTCATCACCGAAATCAGCACCCAGATTCCATGCTTGGCGACGCGCTTGGCGAGTTTTGAAACGGTCCAGGGAACTTTCGCCAGACGGATGCGGGCGCTGCGGTCGCCTTCGATCAAATCTTCCACGTAAATGAACAGATCGGTCCACACAGTCTGGGGGCAGGTGTAACCGCACCACAAACGGCCAAACAGCGCATTCACGAGGAACAGAGAAACCGCGCTCAAGATGAGCAGCCCGGTGATATAGTAGACTTCCTGCGGCCAGATTTCGATGAAGAAAAAATAGAGCCGCTCGCGCGTCAAATCGACGAGCACCGCCTGATCCGGCAAACCGGCGCCCCTGTCCCAGCGAATCCAGGGCACCAGATAGTAGATCGCCAGCGTCACCGCCATCGCGAGCCATTTCAGCTTGCGGAAGGCGCCGTGAACGAGCTTCGGATAGATCGGAACTCTGGCTTTGAACAGGTTTCGATTGGCGGCGCTGTTGCTGGCCTGCGCGTCCGAGCGCGCAACGCCCTCCGCGGCCATGGTGACATTTGGCTGCTGGACCGCTTCCGCTTTGCTCTTGAAATGAATGTTCACTGTGCCGCGCAGCCTTATTCGCCGCCGCCCAGATTATGGACATAAACGGCAAGCGATTTGATCGTCTCCGGGGACAGACGCCCGCCCCAGGCCGGCATCACGCCGCCATGTCCGGTAAGAATCTGATCCTTGATGTCTTCGGCGCGCGGCCCGTAAAGCCAATCGCTGTCCGTCAAATCGGGGCCGCCGAGCTTGCGGTTGCCTTTGCCCTCCGCGCCGTGACAGGCCGCGCAGTTCTCCGCAAACATGGGCATCGCGCGGGCAATAGCAGCGTTGTCTGCCGTGCGGCCCGACAATTGGACTACATATTGCGTAAGATCGTCGATCTGTTGCGGCATCAAAATGCCATCCCGGCCGAAAGCGGGCATCAGCGAATTGCGCGTCTTGCGATCGGTCGAACGAATGCCTACGGTTATCGTATGCTGAATATCTTCGACGGTGCCCCCCCAAAGCCATGCATCGTCATTGAGGTTGGGGTAGCCATGGGCGCCTTGGCCGCCGGCGCCGTGACAGGGCGCGCAATTATCGCCAAAGGCCGACTTTCCTTGGGCCATCGCGAACTGCAACTGGTCTGGGTTGGCCTGAATTTGCTCAACCGTGGCGGTTGTAAGCTCCCGCTCTTTTCCCGCACGCGCTATTTCCAGCATTCGCAAATCCGCCGCAACCGTGGCGCGCTGCGAATAGCCGAGCAGACCGGGCGTGTAGCCCTGGAGCATCGGCCAAGCCGGCATCAATATCCAATATCCGATAGCCCACACGATACAGGCGAAGAATATGCCCAGCCACCAGCGCGGCATGGGTGTATCGAGTTCCTGGATGCCGTCCCATTCATGACCCGTGGTTTGGGTGCCCGAGACTTCATCCCGCTTTTTATTGTTCGTGGACATCACGCGTCCTCATCGTTCAGCGGTATTTTCGCTGCATCTTGGAACCGCTTCGCATTGCTTGGCCAAAGCGCATACAGCAGCACCACCGCGAACATCGACAGGAAGTACACCAAGCCCCAGCTTTGCGCGAAGGCGAGCACGTCTTCATAAGCCCAGCGTTCCACGGCCTATCTCCGGTTCTCTGGCGCGTCGGCCTGATAGGTTTTGAAGTCGACCAGCGTTCCGAGCATCTGCAGATAGGCTATCAGCGCATCGGCTTCGGTGATGTCTTTCGGATGGCCGTCGAAGTCACGGGCTTGGGCCTTTGGATAACGCTTCTGCAGCGCTTCGACGGCTTCGTGTTCGGGATTTGCTTGCGTTTCCAGATCGCGCTTTGCATTGGCAATGTCCGCCGCGTCATAGGGAACGCCAACGGTGTGATTTGCCTGAAGCTCCTCGGCGATGTCGCGATAATCGAGCGCGGTGTTTTCCAGGAAACGATAGGGCGGCATGATCGACTCCGGCACAACGGCGCGCGGATCGGCCAAATGCGCACGCTGCCATTCGTCGGAATATTTGCCGCCGACGCGGGCGAGATCGGGGCCGGTGCGCTCCGAGCCCCATTGGAAGGGATGGTCGAACATGCTTTCGGCGGCCAGGCTGTAATGGCCGTAGCGTTCCACCTCATCGCGCAGAGAGCGGATCATCTGACTGTGGCAGACGTAACAGCCCTCACGGATGTAGATGTCGCGGCCCTTCAGCTCCAACGGTGTGTAGGGCCGCATTCCTGCCACCTGCTCGACGGTGCTCTTGACCCAGAACAGCGGCGCGATTTCAACGGCGCCGCCGATGGCGACAACGATCAGAATGCCAATCAGCAGAATGATGGAGTTGCGTTCGATCCGTTCGTGTTTCACCGTGCGCCCTCCACTGCCAGGGCGGCTGCGGGCGCTTCGGTGACCGAAGGAACATCGCCGTACACGGTACGCCACAAATTGTAGCTCATGATGAGAGCGCCGCCCAAATACATCGCTCCGCCGATGGCCCGGATGATGTAGTAGGGATGCATGGCCTGGACGGACTCGACGAACGAATATTCGAGGAAGCCGTAATCGTTATACGCGCGCCACATCAGGCCCTGCATGATGCCGGCGACCCACAGCGAGGTGATGTAGAGAACGATTCCCAGCGTCGAAATCCAGAAGTGCCATTCGACAAGCGCATTGGAATAAAGGCGCTCCTTCTTCCACAGCCATGGGACGAGGCAGTACAGAGCGCCGAAGCTCACATAGCCGACCCAACCGAGCGCGCCCGAATGGACATGCCCGATCGTCCAATTGGTGTAGTGCGACAGCGCGTTGACGGTCTTGATCGACATCACCGGCCCTTCGAACGTCGCCATGCCGTAGAACGCGACCGACACGACCAGCATTCTCAAGACCGGGTCGGTCCGCAGTTTGTCCCACGCGCCAGATAGCGTCATCAGGCCGTTGATCATGCCGCCCCAAGAGGGCATCCACAGCAGGATCGAGAACGTCATACCGAGCGTCTGCGCCCAGTCCGGGAGCGCGGTGTAAAGCAGATGATGCGGGCCGGCCCAGATGTAGATGAAGATCAATGTCCAGAAATGGACGATGGACAGGCGATAGGAATAGATCGGCCGGTTCACGCGCTTGGGTATGAAGTAATACATCAGCGCAAGAAATCCGGCGGAGAGAAAGAAGCCGACCGCATTGTGGCCGTACCACCACTGCGTCAACGCATCCTGAACGCCGGAGAACGCCGAGTAGCTCTTGGTCTGGAGAAGCGAAACCGGCATCGTCAGATTGTTGACCAGATGCAGCATGGCAACGGTCGTTATGAACGCGAGGTAGAACCAGTTCGCGACATAGATGTGCGGTTCCTTGCGTTTCCACACCGTGCCGAGGAAGACGATCAGGTAGGAAACCCAAACGATGGTCAGCCAGATGTCGGCATACCATTCCGGCTCCGCATATTCGCGGCCTTGGGTGACGCCAAGCAAATAGCCTGTGCCGGCCAAGACGATGAAGGTGTTGTAGCCCCAGAAGACCAGCCAGCTTAGCGCGCCGCCGAACAGCCGCGCCCTGCACGTGCGCTGAACCACATAGAACGATGTCGCGATAAGCACATTGCCGCCAAACGCGAAAATCACGGCAGACGTATGCAGCGGTCTCAGGCGTCCGAAATTCGTGAAGGGCAGGCCGGGGAAGTAGAACAGGTTCGGAAAGGCGAGCTGCAACGCGATGATCAATCCGACCAGCATGCCCGCGATGCCCCAGAACATCGAGGCGACAACGCCCGCTTTGACGATGTCGTTTTCATAGGGGCTCTGCTGTAGCGCCGAAGCACCGCGCGCGTAATAACTGAAATACCAGGTGCCGGCGCTCACGATGCACGCTGCGAACGTCCAAGCCTGAATCACCATCAACGGATCCGGCGAACGCACGATCTCAATGATCGATGCGACCAGCGCGAGGCCCCAAATCGCGGAAACGATGATGAAATCGACGGGGTGAGATTTCCGGACGGCAATTGCTGTCATGGCTTACTCTCTATGCATTCCAAAAGGCGTGACCGGCATCTCGGCAGACGAGAAATGCGCATTGTTCCAGTCATTGACTGCGGTAGGCGCTTTCATTTTCACCGGCAATACGGCGTTTCCCGTAAGCGGAAGTAAACAAATTGCTAATCGGTATTTTCGCGCTCGCGTTCGCGCTGCTGAGTGAGCAGATATTCAGCACGGTGCGACTTAAATCATCAGCGCCTTGGGCCGACATCGCCATGACGTAAGGGGCGGCGGCCGACGCGAGCACGATCTCGATAGCAACAGCGCCTGTGATTCCAAGCCAACGCCATTCGCGTATATTTTGTGCGAAGCCTTCCGGTGCGATCCCGATCTTCGCAAGCACACGCGACATGAATCCGGCAAGCAGCACGAAGGGCTGGCTAAAGAGCGCGATCAAAACACAGCAGGGCATGGGTCACATTTACCGTGGAAAATCTTGCGGCCCCTTTGTCGGCAACAGCCGAACCTACGTGCGCTGCTCGTCAGCCATTGAAGGCGGCGCAGGCGTCGATGGGGGATTGGTCAAACCTTCGGCCCAGTTCGTCTGGGCGGGTGTTTAACCCTATGGGCGCGATTGGCTTTGATTTAGATCAGGCGATAGCAAATGAAGGCACGCAGAAGCCGCCGCAGCATCCGCAACCATAAAGCAGCTCTGGGGTTTAGACGGCTGGATTGATTCCGGTCAGACCGATGACGGCGGACATGCCGCCATGGGACGTCCCTTCGTGCATTTCCAATTCTTCGTCGGTGATTCGGAGCTGCTCGAAAGCGCCAAAATTGGCCAACAGCAATTCGCGTGTGTAGAGATTTTCCAACTCTTTGGGTCCGCCGGTCCCGTATTGCAGCTGCTTGGGCGTGTAACCTTGCAAAATCAGGAGTCCGCCGGGCTTCAGCGCGCGCTTCATGCCGTCCCATTTTTGCGCACGTTGAGCGGGCGAACTGAATTGGGTGAAAATCTCGCACACCACGTCGAATTCGGATTCCGGATAGGGCCAGCTGTGAACATCGGCCTTTTGAAGCGTGATGCTGACACCGCGCTTTTTGGCGAGAGCTGCGGCCTTTTGCTGCGCCGAAGGCGAGAAATCGATCGAGAGCACATCCAAGCCTTGCTCGGCCAGCCAAACGCCGTTCCGCGCTTCGCCGTCGGCAACCGCCAATGCGCGCCCCGATTTAGGCAACAGGCTCTTGCAGGAGGTGAGGAAATAATTCGGTTCTTCGCCGAAGATATAGTCTGGAACGCTGTACCGGGTTTCCCAGCGGTCAAATTCGCTCATGTCGCTCTCTCGCTTCGGATGAAGTAGCCGATTGGTTAGGCAATGCAGGCGTGCAGTTTAAGCAAGCTGTGGCGAAGCGTTGACCCGGTCTTACCCTTTGATATGTTCTCTCCGACTATGCTGGAGAATTAGGTGATGCTGAAAGCGCCTGTCGCGGTCTTGGTGGCCGGCACGATTCTGGCCGTTGCGGCCGGTGTCGCGGTGCGGGCTGCGGACGCGCAACCCTCGAGCGCGGATCAAGCCGTCAAAGCGTATGTGAGCAAGCTCGAAGCAGACCAGAGCAAAGCGCAAGACCGTCTGATCGCCGGGAAGCCCGCCTTGTTGAACGATCCCATGACGCCGGTGATCGGCAGCGCGCAAGCCGATGTCGCGATCGTGGAGTTCACCGATTACGCCTGCCCCTTCTGCAAAGCTGCCGAGCCGCGGCTGGAAAAGCTTTTGAAGGACGACAAGCGGGTCAAGCTGGTGGTGAAGGAATTCCCCATTCTTACCCCGGAATCGCTGGTCGCTACCAAAGCGGCGCTTGCTTCGATGAAGCAGGGCAAATACGAGCCGTATCATCAGGCCCTCATGACGTTCAAAGGGCAGTTGCAGGAGTCGACGGTGTTTGACATCGCCAAGGACGTCGGTCTGGACGTGGCGCGGCTGAAGAAAGACATGCAGGCGCCGGAGATTGCCGACGAGATCATCGCGACCTTCAATCTCGCGCGCGGAATACGGGTGTTCCAGACGCCGGCCTTCATCGTCGGCAACCATCTGTTGACCGGCCCGTCCGCCGAAATCGATTTTCCCAAAGCCGTCGCCGCCGCGCGGCAGAAATAGCCGCCGGCCCCAGCTCTAATTTGCAGAATCGGAAGCGGTGGCTCAGCCACTTCCTTTCGGCTGAAGGGCGGCTATGAGCGCCGTCAATTCGCTCGCCTTGATCTGGCGCGGATCGAACGACACCTTGGAGGAGCCTGCGGTCAACTCGATCTGCACCGGCGGCTGAGAGGGGCGTGAGACGATCGCCTTGATGATGTCCAGAATGGCCGGAAGGGCGGCGCCGGGCAGGCTGACCAAAAACGCGCCGAGCATCTGCCCAATTCCCTTCGCGCCCTCGGGCGCCGAGCTTTCGACAGGTTTGACCTCTTCGACCTCGCGGATTCGGCCAACCGCTTCGCGCAACTCCTCCGCAAGCTCTGCTACCTCGCGGGGCGAAGTTCCACTCAAGCCGAGCACACCAACGGAAATGTCCATTGCCCACTCCTTTTCAGCAAAGGCGACCCTAGAGCATGATCCGATCAAAAGGAATCGGATCATGCTCTAGATTCTTTAGTTTGGCGCGCAATCTAACGACGAACCGGCGTCCACTTCGTCGGATTGCGCTCCAGCCCATGCGGGCCGGAGAGGTAAACCGACTTCACGCCCCTTGACCGTCCGTTTAGACTGGGATCACAACGGCACGTTGAAAAGGGCGGGAGCGAAGATCATGAGTGCGCATGCACTGCTCATCGGCGTCAGTCAATTCGACGATCACAAGCTCGCCAAGTTGAATTCCCCCATTGAGGACGTCCAAGCCTTTGCCGGCGTGCTCAAGGACCCGCAACGCGGCGCCTTCGATAGCGTCGAGGTCAGCCTCAACCAAGACCTCCTGACGATCCGCGATAAGCTCAGCGCCCTGATGGACGGGCGCAGCCCCGACGATATGGTGCTGCTCTATTATTCCGGCCACGGAATTGTGGCCAAGGGCCAGCGGCTCTATCTGGCGACGGGGCAGTCATCCTTCGACAAACCGCAATCGCGCAGTCTGGCCACCAGCGAAATCCGCGACCTGATGGAACAATCGCGCGCGAGCCGCCTGGTTGTCATCCTGGACTGCTGTCACAGCGGCGTCTTTGCGGAAGGGGCCAAGGGCGCGGAAGCCCCGGCCATGACCGACACCACGTTCGGTGAGATCGATGGGGCGGAAGGCCAATACATCCTGACCGCAACAGATGCGCTGCAATACGCCTATGATGGCGAGGGTACGTTGCGGGAAACATCTGCCGGCCCGAAGCTGTCGCATTTCACGCGCTGGCTGGTTGAAGGCATCGGCAAAGGCGAAGCGGCGCCGTTCGATGAAAGCATCACCCTCGACTCGCTCTATCAATATCTGTGCCGGCGCGCGCGCACCGAGCAGGTGGGAATGAATCCTCAGCGTTTTGTCAAACGCGGCTCGGGGGAAATCGTCATTGCCAAGAATCCTGCCGGCAAACAATTGCAACTGCCCCAGGACGTCGTGGCGAATTTGGATTCGCAGCAATGGCGGACGCGTAAAGAGGCGGTCGCGAGTCTTGCCGTGCTCGCCAAGCAAAAGCCGATGCTGCCGCTGGTCAAGACGGCGATCCTGGATCGCATCAGCGATGAGCGCGATGTCGAAGTGCGCGAGGCAATGGTCGGCCTGTTGCAGAGGCTGGGCGTGCGGCCCGATGACAGCGCCGGGCCTTTTCCGGAGACCGATTTCAAGGAGGTCAAAAAGCCCGAAAAGCCTGCAAAACCCGATGTTCCTATCGTAGACAACCGCGGGCCTTACATCGTCTCTCTGCCGGACTTCGACGAATGGCAGACCAGAGTTCTCGTCAAGAGCGGTTTGCGGACGGATGTGTTCGCTGTTTCCAACGCGGCGTCCCTGCTTGCGGAGCTGAAGCGGCGCGCGGACGGTTTACGGATTGCCACATATTTTTACCGGCTCGCGATGGGAACGTCCATTTTGTTTGGCCTGGGCGCAATCGGCCAAGCGCAAAATCAAGCAGACACCGATGGTGTGGCCATCTTCCTGCTGACGATGCTCGGCTTTGGTATTGCGGGGTTGGTCAACCGCGCCAGAGTGGGCGTAGCCCCAGAGCTTGCCCAAAATGCCGACATGCAACGGATGCAAGACAAGGTGCCTCTCATTGCGTCGCGCTGGGGCTGGGCGGTGAATTGGACCAGGCGCGAATATGCCGCCCATTTGTTTTATCGGGGCTGCTGGTGGATGGTCATTTCAAGCATGTTTGCGATTGTCGTCATTGCTGCCCAGCTGTGAGGGCTTAAGCTTGCATCCTCACACGGGGTGCAGGCGTCCCAGCGACGCATCGAAGGAATAGGCGTGGGTGCGCGCCGGACGAAACGCATGCTCGGACCATTCCATAACGGTGATGGCTGCGCGCGCAGGCTCAAGTTCGATAATGTTGTAGCTATTGGGAACGGTAAGCCGCGTTCGCGTGGAGACAGCCGTTCCTGCATGGATCGCCAGGACCGATCCGTTCAACACAAGTTCGGAATCGATCCCGCCGGTAACCGGCTGGTGATGATGACCTGAAAGAAGCAGGTGAACACCCAATTCGGCGACGGTACGCACGCCCAGTTTCGATCGGCCCGCCAATTTGATGATGGGTTCGCCGCTGACCGACGCAATCGGATGATGCGTGACGACCACTTTCCAGACATCTCTGGGCAGACCGGTGAAGGCGCGGCGCATGGTGTCCATCTGTTCGGATGAAACACGCCCGCCTTTCCAAACGAGCCGCCGTGCGGTGTTTAACCCAAGCACTGCCAATTGCGGATCGGTGAAAAGGGAATCCGCCACAGCTGCCGAAGCGATAAAGCGGTTGAACTTAGCAAAGGGCTGCAACAGCCGCTGATGCACCGCGTACAGCGGTACGTCATGATTTCCCGGTACCGCGACGATCGGCTGTCTTATGCGGTCGAGAAAGTGCCGCGCTTCGGCAAACTCCGAAGGACGCGCGCGTTGCGTAGTGTCGCCGCTGATCACGATGAGATCGAGATGATGCTGATCGAAGCTATGGAGAAGGGCGGCGACCTTGTGGGCATCGTGGCGGCCGAAATGGAGGTCGGAGATATGAGCGATCCTCCGCATGTCAGGCGTCTTGGACTTGTTGCCCGGCGGGCGTGAAAACGTACAATGCCGCGGGGCGGCTGCGGTATTTCAGCGGCGGATGCATCCAGTTGACCTCACCGTCCGTGGCCACGCTGAGACTTTTCCTTCTTGAGCCGATCTCCGCGTTCAGCGCAGAAAAGCAAATGAGGTCGCGTTTCGGATTGGTCAGGCCCATGAGAGCGCGAAACGTAAACCAGATCAGAGAAAGCCGCGTCTGCTGGCGGGCGATGTAAAGCCACAATTCGCCCCCATCCAGCCTTTCGCGGCGGCCAAGCCCCAACAGGTCCAGGCGGTATTGGTTGTTCCCGACAAAAAGGCACGGCGTCTTGCAGCTTTCCGCACGACGGGCAGCGCGGACGCGAAAACGCCTCAGCGGAAACAACCACAATACTTTCAAGGCCGCCCAGATCATTGCGGGCCATTTCCCCAGGCCATCGTGACGCCTGCGCTTGTCCCGCTCCAGCACCATATAGGGGTATACGCCGATGGACGAATTGTTGAGGAAGATGCGGCCATTCACGTCCGCCACATCGACGGCGCGGCATGTCGCAGCCGCGATCACCGCGACGGCGCCTTCAAGGTCGAGCGGAATTCCCAAATCGCGCGCGAAGTGATTGAGCGTGCCGAGCGGCAGAACGCCCAGCGGAATCTTCGTGTCGACAGCGGCCGCGGCGACCGTGCCGATCGTTCCGTCACCACCGCCTACGACGATGGCATCGATCTTTCCGGCACGCGCCTGCTGTACGGCAGCTTCGGCCGCAGCAGAAAGGTCACTGCCGTGAAGGAGTTTTGCTTCGGCAGCGATGCCCCGCCGCTCGAACGCCGCGACAACGGCCTCGCTGATATTGCCGTTCGGATTGCGCTGGATTGCGCCCGCGCGCGCATTCAGCAAAGCCATGACTCTCACGGGTTTCCCCGCCGGTTCGGTGCGTGATGGCGTTGCATTCGCGAGCCGGCTTCTCCGCACATCAACGCCCATACGCCGCCCAGGCACCAGCCGGCCAAAACATCGGTCGGATAGTGGACGCCCAGGTAAATCCGGCTGAGTCCGATCAAGAACACCAGGAAAATCGCGGCTGACATGACGTAAAGTTTCGTCAGGCACAACGGCAAGTGGCGGGCGATGAGAGCTGCCATGGTCAAATACGCTGCAGCGGACAATGCCGCATGGCCGCTCGGGAAGCTCGATGTGTAGACCTGCACCGACCGAAGTGCGAGATCGGGGCGGGGCCGATCGAACACCATCTTCAACAGATCGTTTGACACCTGCCCGCCGGCGACAGCGACAGCGACCGCGGCCGCCGAGAAGCGGTCGCTCTTGATGAGCAGGTATCCGATAAAGGCGCCGGCGATCAGCAGGACCACGACGACGCTTCCGAGCGATGTCACGTTGCGGGCGGTTTCTGCCATCCAGCCTTGGCCGGCCAAGTCCAGCAGCTCGCGCACATGCACAATCGTACTGCGGTCGAGTTCAAAGAATGCGCCGCGGTGAACGCTCCAGCTGGTTCCGGCCAAAAGGAGCAGCAGCGCGCCAATTGCGAAAACGGGCGCGTATCGTTGTCCCGGCATAATCGTCCCCGCAGAGTCCTCCCGCGAATCATAACAGCATCGCCATCGGCTTGGGGCGCTAGCTGGCATCAACTTGGCGTCTTTTCGATTGAGCTTGCTGCGGTTGGATGAGCCAACGCCGGGCGGCGCGGCCAGGTCGCAATATGACGTCTTCGTGACAGTTGTGTGACAGTAACCGTGGTGAAATCATACCTGCGATTTTTTACACTAATATGACGGAACTGATGTATCCTTAGCGTCTCGGATAGGAATTCAGGAGACCTGTGATGGCGGTGAAGAAAGCTTGGGTTATATCTGTGGCGATGGCGTCTGCGATGATGTTCGCGCAGGGAGCACGTGCGGCCGGCGATCTCGGCACCGATGCAATCAAGAACCACGATTGGGCGACGGCCGAGCAGCAATTGAAGGCTGGTTTGCAACAGGATCCGGGCAATCTGTCGCGCCAGCTGAATTTGGCCTGGGTCTATGCCCAGACCGGACGCAAGGACGAAGCCGCTGCCCTCTACCGCGATATTCTGAAGCGCGATCAGGATCGGGTTGCCACGCTGTCCGGCCATGACGGAACGCCGATGGCGATGCTGGCACAACGGGGCTTGGCTCTTCTGAGCAGCAAATAAAGCCTGGCACGTCTGAAGACAAAAAAATGGCGTGGCGCCGAAAGGCGCCACGCCATTTTCGTTTGCATCGGCTTAGAAGCGGATTTCGCCCTGAAGGCCGAACGTACGCGGCGGGTTGAAGTTCGCGTAATCGCCCAGCACGGCGGCATTGGCCGCGGACCGGCGATAGATATGCGTTTCGTTGAACAGGTTGCGGCCCCAGAGCGACACCGTCATGTTCTGGAACGAGCCCAGAGGAATGTCGGCGAGGCTGATTCGGCCGTTGACGATGAAGCTTGAGTCCGTCTTCACGGTCGGCTCTGCCTGGAAGCTGTACATGGCATCGCTATAGGCGGCATCCAGGTGGAAACGCGCGCTCATAGCGCCGCTTCCAAGCGGCAGATCATAGTCGATGGCAGCTGAAGCGGCGTTGGGTGGCGTGAACACGACAACCACCGGGAAGAGCGCATTGCCCAGGAACGGATTCTGCGTCAGCGGGATCTCAACGTCGGTTCGCGCATAGGACGCGCTTACCGTCAATCCTTCAGCAACCCTGACGGTCACGTCCGCTTCGACGCCCTTGATGTGTGAGGTGCCGGCAGCATTGCGGGTTTCTTCCGTGTGAAGATTGAACGTCGGGCTGGTTGGGTTGGTATCGACATTGTCGAAATCGGTCTGCGTGCCGGTACGATCCATAAGGTACCCGGCGACATTCAAACGAACGCGGTGATCGAACCATTCGGTCTTCGCGCCAATTTCATAGGATTTGACCTCTTCAGGTCCGAACGCCGTGAAGGTCTGCGAGCGGTCGTTGGCGCCGCCGGCCCGGAAGCCGGTGGCATAGGTCGCGTAGACATTAATGTCCTGTGACACGTCGTAAGCCACAGTAGCCATCGGATCGACGCGATCGCTCTTGAAGGTGAAGCCGAAATTGGTTGGCTTGCCGACAACGGTGAAGAGAAGACCATCACGTTTGTCGTGCGTCCACCGCGCGCCGCCTGTGATGTGCAGCGCCTCAAGACTTGCCGGTGTCCAGGTGGCTTGACCGAAGGCTGAATAACTTTCCGCTTTCGCTCGGCTGGCCCGCTGGACAAACCAGGAATTCGGGAAATCCCAGCCCTGGTTTCCGGAGGCAAGAGGAGGAGCGGCGACCTCGCTGTTGATCGTGTAGGCCGTGCCGGTCGCATTCCATTTGTTCGTGCTCGGCGTAGCGGCCTCTTCAAACGCGTGTTCGATGAAGTAATAGAGGCCGCCCGTGTAATCGAGAGTCGGGATGCTGCCGACCGCCTGCAATTCCTCGCTGAATTGATGTTGCTTCAGGAAGGAAAGACTGTAGCGGCTGAAATTGGCGTTCGGCGCGTAGATGGTGCGGTGCGCGCCGCCGGAGTTATCCCACTGATGCGTGGACACGCCGCGCCACGCCGTTACCGAGCGCAGGGTCAACGCGTCCGAGAACTCGTAATTGAGCGTCGCCATGAAGCCATCGGTCTTATCGACGCTCGGCTGCTGCGGCACGCCGATTTCCGCTTCTTTTTGACGATCCGCATGGACCTGAACCAGCGGTGAAAGCGGCGCAATGCAGGTCGAGCAGGTTGCTGCTCCAACCGCGCTGCCCGGCGCAACCAGGCGGTTGGTGGTCAGATCGTAGACGCCGACGGTCTTGTTACGCGGGTTGTAATTGATCAGCTGGCTGTAGAACGGCGTGTTTTCATCGACGCTGCTGTCGACGGCAAAGTCGGCGGTGAAATTCTCCATCGGCGTCCAGCGGGCCGCAAGGCGGCCGCCATAGCGGTTGGCGTAGTTCCAGCCATATTGCCCGGACAATGGATTGCTTACCGTTGCGCCCTGGTGCTGAAGGATGGCGTCGAACTTCACGGCGACGTCGGCGTATTTCGGCAGGTCCAAGTGAAATGCCGCGTCGTGTTCGCCATAATTACCGATGCCCGCTTCGACCCGCGCGCCGAACACGCCTGAGGGGCCACGGGTGATGATGCTGAGGGCGCCGCCTTCCGTGTTCCGTCCGAACAGCGTGCCTTGCGGTCCGCGCAGCACTTCGACGCGCTCGATGTCCAACAGCGCGGTATTCAGACCTTGCTGGCGTCCGAGATAGACGCCATCCAGATAGACGCCGACGCCCTGGTCGCGCGCTGTCTGGTTGGCGTCGAACGGCACGATGCCGCGAATGCCGATGGTCAGTGCCGATTGGCGGGCTTCAAAGGTGGCGACACGTAGATAAGGCAGCGAGCCGTTCGCCAGATCGATAAGACTTACAGCGTGCTGCTGCTGCAACTGATCGACACTGATCGCCGAGATGGCAATAGGCGTGTCTTGCAGAAAGGTCTCGCGCCGTGTGGCGGTGACGACGACCATTTCCGGTACCGTCGTATTCGCCTGCGCCAATTGAACCGGCTGCGAAGCCGGAGCACCCGTTGCAGCTTGTGCCACCACAATCGGCTGCTGCGCAGTGGCCTGAGCAAGGACGACCGGCCGCTCGCCGGCTTTCGCGCTCTTAGCGGGCGTCACGACGACGTTTTCGAGTTGGTTCGAGACGACAACGTTCTCAGCCGCCAAGTCGGCGGCGCGAGTGGGTTGCGTCATCATGCATGCGAGCACGGCTAGGGCCGTGCCTTGTAATAGGTACGTCTTCAATGCATCCCCCGTCAGGTTGCGGATTGCCAGTGGTGTGGGCGAACTCAATCACCCGTCAAACGCGAAGATCTGCCAGCACATGTTGCAAAGGCGTTTCTCAGCATGTGATCGTTTCGATGGCGCGGAAGCTATGAAGCTTCCATGTAGTTTGTGTGACAGTTCGGTATGCGTTATGTGACGATCGACTGGTTTCTGCCGCCGCGTGGCTGTGTGTGTCTTTCAGGACGCAGTTCCTGTCGATAACCCTACTGCCGATCCCCGCCAGAATATCCGTACACGTCCCTTGTACGAGATGCCGCCCGTCCGGGCGGCCAGGCCTCCGAAGCGATTCGCTTCCTGGATGCAGATCGAAAGAGATCAAGGACATGGCGGCCAGAAGAGATTCGCCAATCCTTTAAGCCACGAAAGCAAAACTTTGGGGTCAATTGCAAGAATCAATGGTGACAGCCGGTTTTTCGGCCTTTCCCACCAAAAAATCCGGCCGGACCAAATGCGTCACGCCGTTTACGGTGTGTGTCATCAAACTGTTATGAAAGCTGTCTAAGGAGGAGGCATGGCTTTCCGAGACCTGGGAAGTTTCTAATTTTTCATAGGATTTCCAAGATGTTCGGCATTGCCCGGGCAACCCTCAAAACGGCGATGCCCATCCTTGCTGCGGCGTCTTTATTCCTTATGCCGTCCGTGGCAACCGCATCCGAGGTTATGACCGTCTGCACGGCACGCAGCGCAGTCTTACCGGCGGCCGCGTCCGGGGGCGATTTTCAGCTTGCTCATCTTCTTGCGGCATCGTCGGCACAGATCAAACCATTCGCCGGCAACGCGATCGCTCTGACGCGCGACGAAAACGGCTTCGACTTGATCGTTGGCTGGCGCCAGAGTGGCGAGCACAGTTTGCGCGCCGCCGGAGTCGAGGTGATGGGGACGGATTTGGGGGGGCTGATCGATCTGATGGTCTTCGACGCCTCGCAGAACGTCGTGCATTATGTGTTCAGCCTCGATGCAAATGGCGCGGGCGACATGTTATCCAATGACGATGCGGATCTGGGGGATCAGGAAACGTCGAGCTTCGGGTGTAGAAACCCTCGTTAAGTCCGCCGCTGCTCCATGGCTTTGCGCGGAACAATCTGCTCACGCAACTTCCTTCTGCTGAAGTTTGGTTTATATCCTTAGGGGTAAATGCTTGACCGATACGGAACCGAATTTTACGGGCCTGTTCGCTCGCGATGACGACATCGTCGTTCTTAAGAGCGGCGAGAGGCTGTTTCAAAAGGGCGATGTCGCTCAATACGGCTATGTGCTGCTCGAAGGCGAGCTTCGCATTGGCGAGGGCAATGCCGTGCTCCAGACGGTGTCGGCTGGCGCGATGGTGGGCGAAATGGCTCTGGTCGATCATGGCCCGCGCAGCGCTACGGTGTCGGCCATCACCGACTGCAGGCTGGCGAAATTCGACGAAAAGCGGTTTCTGTTCCTGGTGCAGCAGACACCGCGTTTTGCACTGAACGTGATTCGCCTCATCAGCCAACGCCTGCGGCGTATGAACGAGCGGGCAGGGGGCTAAACCGGAAACGTATTTGGGGCTTGTGGCAAGCGCTTTCGGCCGGGTACGGCCGCGGGCGCCCGATTGCGGCTTGCGCCCAATTCGGGTCGCCGTGCTACGTTGCGCTTCATGCGACACCTCCTTAGTCCTGCTGAAGTTTTGGGCCTTTCCGGCGCCGCGCTGGAAAGCCGCGTCCGCGCCGCCTCCCACCATATTCCCGACCTTATGCTGGCACGTCTCGCCGAGCGGCTGCGTGCCGATGCGTGGTCGAGCCGGATGATTTACGAGCACGAGGGCGTCGAGGAGGCGGTTCGCATCATGCTGCGTCCGCTGCTCGTGATGCCGGAACAGCTCTCCTATGTGCATCACGTCTGCTGGCAGCTCATCGAAAACTTAAAGCGCGCTCCCGGCTTCTACCTTAAAGACGAGCGCGTGCGGCGCCTCCTTGCCATTACCAAGGACGAGGATGCGTGGTTCCGGAGCACCTGGACGCCCGCCCATGACCGGTTCAATTCGGTCTACAGCCGCTTGGATGCGGTTTGCGATTTCACCGGCGCGGGCTGGCAGGATTCGCTGAAGTTCATGGAACCGAACATGACGGGCGTCGGCGGCATCCATTTCGCGCCCATCGCCGAAGCGCTTGTGCTTCGCGATGTCGTCCCCACGCTGTTCGCGAACAATCCCGAGCTGAACGTGAACCTGCCGCGCGATCAGCGCGACCTGTTTGTCCAGCTTTTGATCGACCACGCGCGCACGATTGGCCGCGAAAATTGCCGGCTCTGCTTTATCGACGCAAAATACGTTCATGACGGCCCCAGCGAGCAAGACGCACTCGCGGCCTATCTGACGGAAAAGCACGGCCTGACTATCGTACACGCCGATCCGCGCGAACTCAGAGTCGTGGGTGAAGAGGTCTATTACGAAGACACGCAAATCGATGTCGCCTATCGCGACTTCGGCGTCCTCGAACTCGTCGAATACGAACAGGAGATCGGCGAGCCGCTGGAGGCTATGCGGCTTCTGTTCCGCCAGAACCGGATTGTGTCTTCGATGGTCGGCGAGTTCGACCACAAGAGCGCGTTTGAAATCCTGACTGATCCATCAATTGCCGAGGACTATTTCAGCGCCGATGACCTCAGGCTGTTCCGGCGCCACGTGTTGTGGACGCGCCTTATCGGGGACCGCAGGACGAGCTTACCGGATCGCCGCGAAGGCGATCTTCTGCGCTATGCCCGCAACAATCGGGAGTTGCTGGTTTTGAAGCCGAACCGTTCCTACGGCGGGAACGGCGTCGTGATTGGCGCAGCGGCGAGCCAGGCCGATTGGGAACGCAGTCTCGAACAAGCCGCGGCGCTCTACGAGGATCCGGAAAACTCATCGGTGCTGCAACTGGCGGCGCGGCTTCCGGTTCACGAATTTCCGGTTGCCGGTGCGGACGGCCGCGTCTTTGCCGAGCCGTTCTATGCCGTCATGGGGTTTGCGGCGACCGAGAACGGGCTCGGCACCATGTGCCGCGTGTCGCAAAAGCAGGTCGTCAATGTCGCCCAGCGCGGCGGGCTGGCCGCGATTCTGGAAGCCGAAGCGCCCTCCGAACTTGCCACGCCCACCCGCAGCGTGAACCGTTCCGCAGGAGCCGAATCCGAACTGCGCGCGCAAATCCGCGAACTTGGGCATTTGGATCACACCATCGCGCTGCTTGGCTGGGATGAGGAAACCATGCTGCCCGTGATGGGCCGCGAGGAGCGGGGTGAGCAATTGGCGACCCTGGAAGGGCTTCGTCACGCGCTGCTCACCGGCAACGGCCTTGGCGATTTGATTGAACAGGTTTCGGCCAATGGCGGCGCGACCGGCGACTGGCCGCGCGAAATTCAATTGCTGCGCCGGTTGCGTCAGCAGGCCGTGGCGCTGCCGCAGGACCTTGTCCGCAATCTGGCCAATGTCCGCTCCCAAACGCTTGGCGCTTGGGAAGAAGCGCGCGACCGCAACGACTTCGACATTTTCGCGCGTCCCTTCGACGAATTGCTGGGTCTGCTGCGTGACAAGGCGGCGGCTTTGGCCGGCGCGGGCGATCCCTACGACGCACTGCTCGATGAAAACGAGCCGCATATGACGCGCGCACGGTTGTCCCCGGTGCTGGATGACATCCGCAAGCGCCTGGTTCCGATCGTGCGTGAGGCGTCGGCTGCGACCGCGCCGAACGCGCACCTGCTGAAAGGGCGAACCTTTGCCGATGCCGGGCAGGAAGAATTCTGCCGCTGGCTTCTTCCCGCTGTCGGCTTTCAGTTCGAGCGTGGGCGTCTTGACCGCTCGACGCATCCGTTCACGCTTTCCGCC
>Ga0114969_10001104_pt1 | contig 22936 bp, 26 predicted proteins | sample M_130807_MF_Meta_FD_87316 | JGI IMG/M metagenome (GOLD analysis project Ga0114969, IMG submission 87316) | Freshwater microbial communities from Lake Montjoie, Canada to study carbon cycling - M_130807_MF_MetaG | ecosystem: Environmental > Aquatic > Freshwater > Lake | place: Lake Montjoie...
AAATATAAATATAAATATAAATATAAATATAAATATAAATATAAATATAAATATAAATATGTATTTGAATTATAATGAAAAAATTTTTAAACATAGATTTACACATATCCGTAATAGCAGATATTATTAATCTCTTTAAACAAATTGATGAAAATATAATAATTGAAGATTGGTCTTTATCTGGACACACTTGGGTATTAAATAAACAACAAAAAAATTTAGATATTATAAATCCTAAGACATGGATAGGAATAAATATGAACATGATTAATTCTTTTCAACAAAAATATGATACTATTTTAAAGACATTTGATGGATTCATATGTGGTCATCCAAATTCGTTCATATTATTATATGAAAAATATAATAAACCAATATATGTAATAAATACATGTCGGTATGATTTGCCTTTTTGTTGGAATAATAACTATTTTATGATAGAAAAATTACATAAGTGTTTTGTTCGGGTACAAGATAAAAAATTATTAACTTTTATATCAAATAATAAAGCAGACAATGAATATTTTAAATTAGGAAATCCTACTATTACTACACAAATTATACCTTCATTGTGCTTATATACAAATATGAATTGGAATCCAAAAAATACAAAAAATTTTTTTCTACTCTATTCTGGATTATTGCCAAATAATATGAATAATATGATAATAAATCGGTCTCAATTAGGTCGATATAAGTGGGATATTCTTATGTTATTTAAAGGCATTATACATTTTCCATATGAAGTATCTACGATGTCTATTTTTGAACAAATTTCTAGTGAAATACCCATATTTTTCCCCAGTAAAAAGTTTTTAAAATATTTATGGGAGAATAATTTAATTCATGAGCAAATGAATTATTGGAAACATTATAAACATGGTATTATTCCTAAATATTTAAATTCTACATTAGATTATGATTTTTGGATTCAAAATGCAGATTATTATGATCTTGACGGATATTATTATTTTGATTCTTATGACGATCTGTTTACGTTACTTAGTAATTTTAAAGATGACTTATATGAAGTTAGAAAAGAGTTTATTAGAAAGAGAAAAATAAAGGTAATTAATGATTATAAATCGTTGATAAAGTTTTAAACCTTTGACCGAGCTGCCCAGAAGGGATATTTTAAAGATTCGCCTTTCCCAAACGGCACTATCCACGTTTCATCTCCATCAATAATTATCGACCCGTGTAATTTTCGTAAAATACTAAACACACTTTGTTCATGGCGATTTTCTTTAAACTCTGGATGTTGTGGCATCTTGTTATAATAATCGGTAAACATGATAGAATAATCATATATGGATTTAATCCATAAATCTATTAAATCTATTAAATGTTTATTTTTTCTCATTAATAATATTCCATCTAAATATTGACCACTATTTCCTATATCACTGTCTGGATTTACTTTAAAATAGTTAAATATTTCCTTTGTTGTCCAGCACTTTTCTTTTTCTAAGCCACCTGGCCCTTTATTTCCACTCATTTGAAAAGACATTATACCAAATTCGCTTTTCGCTAATGAATCAATATATTCATTAAATCTATTCATACCACTCTTATTTAAATGACATCCTGCATCCAAATAAATTAAAAACTCATTATCACTCATTTCATCTAATTTTTGTTTTATAATAATTGGTCGCCATATGCCATATCCTCCTATACGTTTCATATCCAATATATTTTTAAATTGTTTAGAAAAGTCAGTCGGCAAATCTTCCGGTCCGTAAGGTTTGATGGTTTTAAAAGGATAAAAATCTTTGGCTTGATTAACTAATCTTGTTTTTGCTTTTTCAAAAACATTATTTCCATATGTTATAAAATGTATCGATTTTATAGATTCATCCATTATTATAATAGTATTATAATAATGTTTATATTAATATAATAATGTATATTAATAATCAAAATCATAATATTTATATATAAATTTTATTCTTTATTGTATTTATCCAATAACTACAAAACATTTTTTCTATTTTATATTCACCTCTTTCTTTTTTTAATGATATTTCTCTATACTTTTCATTTAAAAAATCTTCTGTTAATTCATTCCAATCTTTTACAACTAATATCGGCAAATCTTTATATATTTCATTTATGGCTGATGATAAGACAATTGGAATAATATCTAAATAGAGCGCTTCCCATGTTCGGTGACAATCTAACCCTGCACCTTGCGGTGATAATATAAATTTATATTTTGAAATTAAATCATAACATTTTGGACTCGTCACCATAATTCGAATTTGTCCATCTACAAAGGAAGTTTTATTATATGTTTGAATAAAAGGCACGTTTTCAACTACATCACAAAACCCTTTCTTCCATTCATTTGCCACCTTATATAATAAACTACCGCGTGTAGGACTGGTATTTAATGAACAATTCATGCATAATAATTTTCTTTCACTTGTTTTTACTGGAGTTTTAAAATTTAAAAATTTTTCTAAAATAATTTGTTGTCTATCATAATTTAATCCAATCGGTAAACAAGAAACTTTCGGATGTTCATAGGGTTTATTCCAAGTAAACCAATGGGTTATTAACGGATGATTTACATAATCTTGTTTCATATCAAAACCGTCTGTTTCTAATGTAACTAAAATAATTTTTTTTGTAAATAAATTTATAATTTTATTAAAAAATAGTTCTAATACATGATAATAGCCAGTTAAACATACTATTGTATTTTCTGGACACACTGCTAAGTTTTTATTATCAATATTACTTACTTTACGTGTATGTAAAATTCCACCATTGTCTTTTATCCAATTAACGAGTGTGTCTTCGCTTATGTAATCTTTATTCATTTATATTTATATAAAATAAAGGTTTTATATTTATATAAATGAATAAATTATTTTAAATAAATTGTAAACAATGTTTTTTCTTTGTTATTCGCATTACGTCTCTTTTTACTATTTCTGCGCAACGAGCACGCAATAACATGGTATTATAACTCCTATTTAAATTATAGGTACTATCATTATTTATAGCATAGCGTGGGTCTCCGCCAATATTTACACAAACTTGATTTAACAAAGGAAAAAATGCGTTAATATTTTTATAAACATCATTAATCCAATCATCACAACACCAGTTTATTATTTCTTCGGGAAAATAATAACCAAATAAATCATAATGATTCCTTGATACAAATGTTTGCGTCAATATTCGCGGATTATTATTAATCGGTCCAGTTAAACCGATATTTTTATTTTCTTGAAGTTTTTTTATAGACTCATTAATCCAGCCTTTTGTTTGAAATTCTATATCATCGCCACATTGATAAAAATAATTACAATTAGAATCTAGAGCTTTTTTGAAAAGACGATTCCACATTACCGTTAAATGACCTTTTGCTATTCCGTCCATATAAATAAAATCAAAATTTATATTTTTAAAGACGGTTTTCAAATTATTTAATCCATTTTTTGTCTCATCTTTATCTAATATAGGATCAGCTCGATCTATCCCTATATAAAATTCATAAGTATGCTCTTTATCATAGGTTAATAAAAATGTTTTTAGTGTTATGTTGTATAAATAGGTTTCTTTATAAGAGGCCCAATTTCTGCCTTTTGAGGTGGATGGTATAAGTATGCCTATTTTCATTTAATTAATATATTAATAATAATTTATATATTAATTTATATATTATTTAATATTTAATTATACCTTAATAATAATTGGTAGATGGTCTGACCCATATTCCTTAAATTGTTGTAAAACGTCATCGCCAAAATTATTCACAACACAGCCACACGAATCTCGGCCAAACCCTTTCGTCATCAGGTGGTCAATACACATTTTCTTTTCAATCAAATAAGTCGGGTCTTTGATATATATTTTTAAACCCATATCCCGATTAAGCAGTTTATATAAATTGGATTTTGGTTTATAATCTTGATTAAAATCACCGCCTAAAATAACATTTTTAGCTCCCCCTATTTCTTCCTCTATACTTTTTATTTCTGAGATTCTTTTTGCGTGAGAGATATCATCTAAATGAACATTTATAATATCAATCGGCATTAATTTTTGCGTTGAATTCTGTTTAATTTCTCCTGGTTTTTTTACTTCCCTAGGTGGTCCAGCAGATGCGTTGACTGAACATATATTCTCGCATACATTTTTTGCTTGCACATTTTTAGGTACATTTTCTCTCACCATGTCTAAAAAATAACACTTTACATAAAGACCAAACTCTAAATCTTTTATCATCCCTTTCTCGTTATTTGCTAAGAGAGAAAATACATTCTTTCTTAAAAAGGTTACGTTCCCACTATATGATTTTTTATTATACCAATTAATATTCTTGCCTTTAATAACATAATATTCTTTTTCAAAGGTTTCCGATAAAGAGTTATATTCAGCTTGCATTACTTCCTGTAATAACATAACATCCGCATTCACATTTTTTAATATACTAGTAATTTGCGTTAATCGGCCTTTTCGGTTAAATAACATTTTTCCCTTTATCATGGGGTAGTCGGCTTTTTTAATAAATTCATTGGCTAATATATTCCATGAGATAATTTTCATATATATACTTATAATTTTAATAATTTTCGCGATTTTCTGGCTATCTTATTATAAAAACTTTTGCTGTGTTTTTTACTTACTCTCATTTTTTTAGACCCCCATTCACGTGCTCTTATGTAGGCCGCCCATACACCTTTTTTATTTACCTTACATGTGCCTTTATTACATATAGGAAAACTTTTATTCGGTCCTAAAAAACATTTTTTACCGCAATTTTTTCTCATTATCGTGCGCTCTCTTGTAGATGGTTTAACGCTTTTCCAACCTGCCCACTTTGTTGTTCGTCTATGAGTCATTATATAGTATATTGATATAATATACAAAGCCTAATGTCTTCTGATACTATAATAGATGATGATATAACAAATGATAATGAAAAAGAAAATGTTATTGAAAAAGAAAATGTTATAATAAATATTGAACCGGCTAAATCAACTAAAATTAAATCAAATAAAACTAGATCATCTCATATGTTTGAACCTAATTATGAAAACAGATATGAAAATAAATTTGTCCCTTTATATACAAAAACTAATTTTAAAAAGAAATTAGACATCGAAGATACTATTTGTGGCAGTGAACCCAGTGATACAGACTATAATGATAGTGACGAAAGCAATACTGACGAGGAATACAGTAACAATTCTGAATTACATAATAACATAAATCATGTTAATTATAAAAAAATATCGTATAATGAAGTCAAAAACCAAATTAATAAATCGTATGAACAAGACATAGTTCATCGTTATTCTTCCGCCTTAGATATTCTCGCCAGTTATTTGAAGGGGCAAAAAACCATTTACATGGAAGCCCGGTCATATACCGTAAATATACTGAATTGTCTCATGTTGCCGGCCATTTTTTTATCAGCCCTAGTTAGCGTTATTCAATCCCCGCTTCAAAATGATTCGCATGGGTCTATTATTCTTTCGGGTATTTCGGCCTTTGTGGCTTTTATTTTAGCAATTATCAATTATTTAAAACTCGATGCTTCAGCAGAAGCGCACAAAATATCGTCACATAAATATGATAAATTACAAACTTATGTGGAATTTCAATCGGGTCAAGTTTTATTATTCAGTGATCCCTTATTGACTTCCGATAATGTATTAAAACAGTTACAAGAAAATAAACAATTTATTAAATCTACGTGTATTGAAGATGACTGTGACAAGAGAAGAAAATGGATAATTAATCAGTGTCGAATATTTGCGAATGAATTATTTGAAAAACGCCAAGCGAGTGAGATTGAATTTATTAAAAATATGGCTGAAAATATTAAAAGCATAGAAGAAAAAATCGCAGAAATCAAGGAAACCAACCAATTTCTTATTCCTAGAACGATCCGTTATAAATATCCACTCATTTACAATACAAACGTATTTTCAATAATTAAAAAAATAGATGATTATAAAGCAAAAACTCTTACTAACTTAAAAAATCTGAAAAACGAATTAAGATTTCTCAATGCTTTAAAAAAAAAGAAAAATTATAATATTGATAACGCGCATTCTTCAAGATATACGTATTTATTTAAACAGAAAAAAAATATTATACATACCCTTTTATTTTTAAATACGGCATTTTCCATGATAGATAAAATGTTTCAACAAGAGATTATAAACGCAAAACTTAGACAAAAATATTGGATTAGATTTAAATGTAATAATTTTTTAAAATGCTTTTGTCCATCAATAACAAGTTGTTTTCTGCCGAGTAACTATATTAACCCAGAAAATAGCGGGGGTGATATTTTACAAAAAATAATGGGATTTAATACACAAAAAAATATTGATGATTTTGATAACGATGATATTAAACCCAAAAAAAAATTCAAAACATCATACGTTGATGATACAGAAGTCTAAGACCTTTTCTTGCTTTTCTTGTTCGTCTTTTTTTGTCTGCTTTGCTTGCTAGTCTTTTTAGACCTGCTTTGCTTGCTCGTCTTTTTTTGCCTCCTTTGCTTGTTAGTCTTTTTTGCTTTTCTAATTTTGCTTGTCTTTCGATGTGAACCACCTCCAATAAATTTATCCGCTTCTATGAATTCTGCCGTGAAATTCTTATCCGTATCTAATTTACAAACTAAAAATCCATGCGTATATTCATTCGCGCTTGGTATAATATTATAAGTAATCTGATATTTATCTGTATTTTTTGTTACTCCGCCATCTTTACTATGGTCATATGGGGTCTTTTCTAATTCGGTCCCACCGGTGCCTGCTATATATTGTTGTATAACTAATAAAGGCCTGACCGCCCCCGCATCTGCATCTGTGCCTGCTCCAAGAGACGAAATAGTAACCGTGCCCGTTTGATATTGATGTAAATCCGCGCATAAATAAAAATATTTTATTCCCGGATTGACGGCTTGAAGTGGCACATATATTGATTCGTAATACAATTCATTTAATAACGGCATCACTTCTTCTTTCGTTTTAATTTTTCCTGATTCATCATCTTTTTTTGTTTTTAAATCAAATAAGGGATGATGTCCAACTACAATAATATTTTTTATAGTTCCTGCTTTTGCTGTTAAGCTTGATATATAGTCAGCTAACCTTTGTTTTTGATTATCTCTCATCACTTTTATTTTCTCTAATACATTCTCATTTACTGGAACCCCTAGAGCATTCATCTCAAACATTTTTTCATAACACTTCATAACCTTTTTAATAGCCTTCTCACTTTCTTCATACATAGTCGTGTCTAGCATAATAACAATAGTTGAATCATCTAATACATGATGCATAATAGGTCCGTTTCTATCACTGTCTAAGACAATATTATTGCCACCGTCAGATTCAAATTTTTTTTGTGTTTCTAATATACTACAATCAGGGTCTTTTAAAGGATTTTCTATATTTTCTAAATCGTGATTACCGATTAGAACATATTTTTTTATATTTTTCGGTAGACAATTAAACCCCGATAATAAAAATTCCTGATTAAATATTTTTTGTTCCCCTTGTATGTCTGTTTTTTTATTCTTAAGAAAATAATAATTATCACCGGCTACCGTTAAAAATTCTGGCTTGTTTTCTATACTTTTATCTATACTTTTATCTATGTATTTCTTTAACGTTTTCATTACCCTGGTAATATTTGTGTCATCTGGATTAATCGGGTCAGCCAGATTCGCTGAATCGCATTTTTTGTAATTCCAGCACCCAAAATGAATAAAATTTTTATAATTACTCATTAATATATATTATATTTATATATTAATAAAATTGATTAATAATTATATTATATAAAAAACGGTATAATAAAGCATATTAATAAAGCATAAATGGCTAGTTATTTTAAAAGAGACGCGGAATTATATAAAAATAAAAACTTCTATTCAATCGAATATCTAAAAGAAAATATTAATGATTTCACCTTATATGCGATATTACATACACAAACCCTTACGCCTGATTTTTGTGTAGAATATCTCTTAGTTCCCGATAATAAATACGCAAAAGATGAAGATGATGAACAGATTTACATCAATAATGTTTTATATTGGCAACATCATATGACAAAAGAAGACTTATTAAATTGCGATTTCATGAAAAAATATATAAAAATTAATAAAAATTAATTAATAAAAATAATTTAAATTTCATTTTTTATTCACAAGCTTTTAATGTGTATTTTAATTATATTTATTTATTTAAAAAATTGAAATGATTTTACAGGTAAATGAAACTACATATCACAAGCCTTCACCATGGAATCTACTAGCATGACTTCTAAGTATATGAATTTCTCGCCTCAATTAGTTAATGAGCGAAATGCTGCTCTTAATAATTGCCCGACCAAGAGTGGTCGGAGTCAAATATATAAAAATTATTATATAAAAATGAAAGACGCCTATAAAAAATATGAAGAGGCAATTGAGGACGATGAAGAAGACGATGAAGAGGACGAAGACGATGAAGATTACGAGCCAAGCGAAGATGAAGAATATGAGGAAGAATATGAAGCAAGCGAAGCAGACACAAGCGAATGTGAAACGGAAGACGCAAGTGAAGCAGATCAAGAATATGAAGCAAGCGCATGCGAAAGGGAAGTACCAGATCAAGACGCAAACGCATGTGAAACGGAAGCAGACCAAGAATATTGTTGTTGTTGTGAAGCAGCATACGCATACGAAGAAGAAGCAAGCGAAGCAGCAGACGAAGTAGAAGCAGGAGCATGTGAAACGGAAGAAGAAGAAGAAAATGAGTTTGGGTGTCCCGGATGCAATTATGAATGGCGCGATGGTTATAAAAATGGATGGAAGGATGCGATGAAATATATCGCAGGTAGAACCCACAAGGAAGTGCCGGATACACCAGCTTGTTCTTATTGTGATATTGTGTGTAAAACACGCAAGTGTGGCGGAAAATGCGGAGGAGTAGTAAGGTATTGTTCAGTTGATTGCCAAAAGCAAGATTGGGCATTTGGACACAAAAATATATGCGGCAAGTAAATATATGCTGTAAGTATATAAAAATAAACTATGAAAAAAAAAACAATTTTTTTATTGTTTTTATATGAAAAATTGAAAGACTTTTTATTTAATTATAATTGTTAACCCTAGAATAAAATGGAATCCCCTTTTGCTATCAAGCGAACATTTGAGATCAACCGAACAATTGCTATTAAGGTAGTAAATATTTATTATGAAATAAAAAATGAAGCAAATCATAAGGAAGACGTAAAACAATTCAAAAAAAATTTTGTAAAATTTATTGTTCCCTATATGAACAATATGTATTTTACGGATCAAATCGCCGAAAGTTTATTTATGTCGATTGCTACATTAGAAGATGAAACCGAGGAATCTTGTGTAATGAATCAGTGGAAGTGTGAAAATTATTATAAGTTTTCACATACAGAAGTTGGTCACTTGTTTCTTTCGGTAAAAAACTATCATTACTTGAATGATATTAAAAATAATCATTTTGAACCAACGGATGACATGATGAAAATAATGATTGAATGTGATTGGGAAATAGAAGAGAATGATTGCTGTATATGTAAATGGCACGGATATGATATGGATTGGCCGAACAGCGCGGAAAGAGGTAAATTCTATTATTGTATTCCTGGAAATATAAATAATCCTGTATGCGAAACATGTGTAAAAACAAAATATTTACACATTAATATCTCACGTGAAGATGAAGAGGAATATGGAAGTGTCGCTTATTTAGAAAAAAACAATCTAATAAAATGTAATAACTGTGGTAATATTTGGGATGGTTGTGCTCAGTGTAATTGCTGGACCTTCCAAGATTATTTAGAAACACCGCTTGATTTATACCAGGTAGATAATGTCGAAAAAAATGACCCAACAAATGTGCCAACAAATGTGCCTACAAATGATTTAGTAATATGTGATATGTGCGGCAATATGTGGGATGGCGACGCTCAATGTAAATGTTGGTATTATAACAATTGTTTGACGCATACAATTGAAAATGAGCATACAATTGAAAATGAGGATACATATTCAGCACCTATGGCAGCACCTATGGCAGCACCTATACCAGAAAAAATATTTATACGCCGCTTTCCTCGTCCAACAAAACCACTGCCTGTGCCACCTAGTGTATTAGCGCCTAGTGTAGATAATAAGGACAAAAAAATCAAGGAGTTGTCTGAGCAAAACAAAGAGTTGGTAGAGCAAAACAAAGAGTTGGTAGAGCAAAACAAAGAGTTGTTGGACGAATTGACTAGATTAAAACAAAAAATAGATAAGAAATTTTATGTATTATAAAATATATTATAAAATACATATTAAAATACATATATAAATCAAAAAATTGAAACTCTTTTTTGCTACTAAGCTATCCACATCACCCAGCCATCTTAAGCATCATGAGTTCTCAAACTGATAACCAACAACAAAGCTACCAAATTCCAACCAAGCCATATTATTTGGTCCCAACCATTCGCCCACTTGAAGAAATATGCGTATTTACAAATAATCTTGCGTTTGTTTCAGAAGATTTTCGTGCCAATCTCTTCTGTCGTATCGGCAGTCGTCAATGGCCAACGACAGTCGGCATGTTTAATGCGCCACAGGATATTAACGCATTAAAGATGATTATTGGCGATGACGGATATTTTCTGAAATTAACCACCCGCAATTGCGACGTAGACATGATTTGGCACGACCGACAGAATAATATGTTCTTGTTTTGGGGGCCTTCAATCTACGCGGTCGTTCAAGCGATGAATCAAATACGCAGCCGAATTATAAAGTATACCGTTTACATCAAGCCTCAACAGGCAAGTGCCCAGCCACCGCAACAAGCAAGTAGCCGACAAGACGGTATTGAAGATATTACCGACGACGACGAAGACGAATATGCCGACATGCCTCCCCTAATGACGTGGGACGGAAAAATAGTTAATTAGAAAAAGACAATAAACATGTAAAAAAATAAAAAAGACCGAGATAAGGTTCTTTTTTTATCTATCGCATTTAATGAAATTGTATTCAATACATGCGTCAAACCTATCTTTATTTAAAATAAAATCATCATCCATGAGAGATAAATCCAGGTTATAATTAAATAATTTTTTATTCTCATAAATAATAGAATTATTCAATAGTAACACAGAAGTATCATTATAGTTTAATAGTTCGAGTTTATTTTCATTCTGAGGGTTTAAAGTAGATATTATTTTATTTTTATTTGTTAAAATAATACCGTTATGCCATACCGTCGTGGGCTTTAAAGTAATATTTAAAAGTTGTTTTGATATAGCATAATAGCCCCCTTTAATAAAAATAGACATTTTATAGTATATATTATACTATATACCATAAATGTTTAAATTCTTTTATATTTATGAGCATAATATTTATTATAGTAAATCTTAAAAAATTGAAACGCTTTTATTCCCTAACTAAATCCTTATATAATCTAACCTACAAAATGGCTACAATCCAAATTCAACCAAGCGCACAGCTAGTCCGAATGGCGAGTGAAAATAACGTGGATATAAGTAAGTATATGACCATCTCTTTAGAAACGGATGTGGAAGAAGCCACAAACGATTTTAATTTTAAAAAAGATGGCAGGCATCTGAAAACAGCAGACCCCGTTATCAGTAGAAAAGTACCTGAAACAGGTGAGACCGAAATTTGTTTAATTAAACGAAAATATGGCCCATATAAAGATGCATGGTGTTTGCCTGGCGGATTCAGAGGTAAATCAACAGTGATTGATATCATACTCGGTGATGAAGAAGCGTATGAAGACACTTGCTATCGTGAAGGCGAAGAAGAAACCACGATAAATTTACGAAAGCACGCAATCCGAGCGGTTGATCTCGGCGAAATTTGCGCCACCTATAATTGGGATGTTCGTTTCAGTTCTCCAGTTTCAATTGGCGGGTTTCATTTTGAAGTGCCGTATGATGTGAGTTGTGAAGGCGCAGACGATGCGCTTGTGGCCAAATGGATAAAACTCTCGGATATAGAAGACGGTAAGATTCAATTAGGGTTTGCGCACCCGTATTGGGTATCAAGGGCATTTCCGGATAATAAAAAATTAAAAGTGTTGTTTGTTGCGGCAGACGAAAATATTCAAGCCTTGAAAAAATTAGTAAATGTGGTCCGCAAAACGAAAGGTCGACCAGAAATTCGGGCATAAATTATAAAAATTATAAAAATATACAAAAATACAAAAAGGGAACAAGGTAAGGTTATTTTTTATTCTCTATAAAATTGAAATACTTTTTTGCTCCCTACGATAGACAACCCTCTTAAGCGAAGCAATACAAAATAAAAAATGGATTCCCAAATTCAACTGCCGCGCCTTCCGGCCCATATAATCAAATATATTGTGAGTTTCCGGAAGGAAGATACCGCGTATGTTTTAAATGTATTTAAAGCCTTTACCTTTGGAATTGAAAATGACGACGAATCGACGCGCGAATACAAAGAATATGTCCAACGACATATCGCCCATGTTGCCTACAAATTAGTAGACGCATGTTATGATCTAACTGAAGAGAGTGAATTTGAGCTTTCGACGCATGAAATCATGTGTGTATATGAATTCATGTGCGGTGACCATTATACGCAAATTTCTGAAGGCCTGAATAATTACCTTTGCGGTAGAAAAGCAGAAACCGTAGAAGAATTTTTGGATTGCGTTCATCTTCTAGAAATGACACGATTAGACGATGATGAAGAAATCAGCTACGGTATGCCGAATTTGAATATAGAACAAATAAAATATATGCGCTTACTTGAAATGGCCTTGATAACCAAAAGCACAGACCTGCTGAAGTTTGTGCGCAAACATATATATTCGCCCATAATGGCCTTTTACCTTTACCTCAAACACAATCATAAGTTACACAATCATAACGTGCCTTCTTCCCTGGCGTCAGACGATTGGCTTATCACGTTGTTGCTGGAAGACAATTGCAGAGCCGAGTTTCTTTGTTTGGCCTTACGTGGACTATTTTCCCATTATTGTTGGAGTATTAACGGTGAAAATAATGTGGTATATTCAAATTTGGAAGTAGTGAAAAAAATAGTTCCGGAATATGTAAAACCAACCGACTATATTCCGGCTTCCTTAAACTGGATAGACACGGATTCAGACTATCCGCTCCGAATTGTAACTCCTCTTGAACATTGGGAAAACTTCAGCAACGCGATGATTATAGATAGAATCGGTTATGGAAAACACACCACCATAATACCCAAAGATGAGTTAATCCGTGACTATTTACTATCGGTTTCTTAATATATAAAATAAAAAATAGCATGTAAAAAATATAAAAAATAGCATATAAAAAGAGAACAAGGTAAGGTTCTTTTTTTATATACTATCTGATATAATCTGAAAAAATTGTTTAATAGTAGAAATAATATCTTGAAATGTTGTTACAAAAGACATTATAAATGCCCAAATATCATTAAATAGATGAACAAAAATATAAACAAAAGCCATTATCCACGCCTTGATATCATTAAAAAAATTAACAAAAATAGCAACAAAAGAACTTATTATATTACCAATGTCTGTCTTTAATAATTGAGGAAATGTATTAAAAATTAAATCACTCTCTTGACTAAATAATGATTGTATTTGCATATATATTATATATTATATATTATATATAATATAATTCTTGCTTAATGGAGTGTTAGCATATATAAAAATTGGTTTAATAATGCTAATATTTCATCACGGATAGCAATAAGATCAGCATTATATTGCTTCTTCATTAGCGAATTATTTGTAAAACTAATCAAAAATGATTTATATTTTTCAATCTCTCGTTTTAATTCATTGTTGTTATTAAAAGAACGAACATTGATTGATTTAACATTTAAAATCATCGCACGGTTCTTTCCGGCGGAATCGCTTTTACCAAGCAATACTTCTACAAACTCGTCAGCTTTTCCATTAAGGTCCGAATAAAGTTGATCGGTTGCTTTATGTGTCGGGTAATCCGTCGTTTTCCAGTGATAAAGTTTAATCGTATTTAACATTTGTAAAAAACAATAAACTGTATCTTTGTAGATTTTTTTATTACCAGTATTTTTCAAAGTTTTGGGGGCAGAATTTTTACGTAAAACTCGTTTTGTCGGCATTATATAATAAATAAATATAATAAATAAATTGAAATATAATAAAATTTATTATATTTCTACATATACCTAAAAATGATTAAATATGCGTATAATTCGGTATTAAATAACCATGAATTTATAATTCATGAAGAGATTAATGGCTACTATATTTCATTTATGTATCAAGAAAATATAGACGAAGGGATAGATTGGTTGTTAATGTCTAATGCGAATGAATATACTAATGAAAAAACATGCGAAGAAATAGTAAAAGTTTTAAAAAATAAGTTGATTCAGTTTAATGAAGAAAATATAAATATGCCTACAAAGATTATAGATTTTGTATGGGAAGAATTGATATATAAATTAAATATCAATATTAAATTTTAAAAATATACGATTTTATGCCGGATTTTCAAAAAATTGAAATACTTTTTCTCTAGTAAGCTATTCCAACCCACAAAAAGCATAAAAGCATAAAGCATTAAAAGCATTAAAAGCAATCAAATCTATAAAAAATGTCGTCATATACAAAGCAGAGCATGTCGAAGCAGAGCACGTCGAAACAAAGCACGTCGAAGCAGAGCACTAACAAGAGCCAATTTTGTAAAGTGTGTTTTGATGCGGGGAAAGATTCCGCTCATCCTTTGCGAAATGCGACTGGTCAAACAGTGTGCGCTTATTTATTGAGTCTGAATTGTAACAACTGTCGTAAGAGCGGCCACACGGTGAAATATTGTACCTCGCCTCCAGCAAAGCAAGCATCAATCACGCAAGCCCCGGCAAAGCAAGCATCAGCAAAGCAATCACCAGCAAAGCAAGCCCCGGCAAAGCAAGCCCCGGCAAAGCAAGCAACTCCAGCAAAGCAAAAAACCCACTTTGAAGCGTTTCAGCAATTGATGGCCAAAGAAGACAAGCAAGAAGAAGTGCGCGAATGCGAAGAATTGGCTCGGCGGTTACAAGACATCGCTCATAAAAAAAACTTTCCAGAGATTTCAAAGAATGTAGCTCCAAAAAGAACGAGCGATTCTATCTTGACTGGCTGGAGCAAAGCTGTTGGAAAGCCTGTAAAAGTTTATGAGACGCTTTCCGAGGAAGAAGAGGACGAACCGGTCAAAGAAAAGTTACCTACAAAACAAGCGCAAGCGCAGCAGGCACAAGCAGAGCAGGCACAAGCACAGCAGCAACTGAAAGAGCAGGCACAACTGAAAGAGCAAGAAGAGGAGGCACAACTGAAAGAGCAAGCAGAGCAGGCACAAGCGAAGCAGGCACAAGCAGAGCAGGCACAAGCAGAGCAGGCACAAGCGAAGCAGGCACAAGCAGAGCAGGCACAAGCGAAGCAGGCACAAGCGCAACCAGAACAAGCACAAGTGAAACAGGAGGAGCCGACCCAAAGCGAGTATCGTCCTACGTATTCCAGTTGGGCGGATTGTGAATAAAAAATGAATAAACAAAATATATAAAAAAGAACAAGCCGTAAGGTTTTTTTTATATACTAAAAATAAGTTTAAAGACATTGGAATATATATAATTGAGGAAAAGCAGAGTGGCGCAGTGGAAGCGTGATGGGCCCATAACCCATAGGTCGGTTGATCGAAACAACTCTCTGCTAATTTTTCCTTAAAATAGCTCGCGTAACTCAGTTGGCAGAGTGCCGGTCTTATACGCCGTTGGTCGCGAGTTCGAGTCTCGCCGTGAGCATTTTTAATGTCAATAAAAAATTTAAAATACTTTTTATATAATATATAAATTTAATGAATATATAAATTTAATGAATGTATACAAATTGTAATTGTGTTTGAGGATACAAATCTTCAAACACATTTATCCTGATGTATTGATTGTATAGATGTAACCACGCATTTGAAATATTATTATTGACTACATTATTGTTGATTAAAATTTGATTTTTAAAAATAATTTTATTTTTTAACTCTGTCCATGTTGTCAAATTGCCGATATAATTAGACCATTTATCACCCACCATTCGGTCTTCTATAATGTATGAATCTGGTGTTAATTGAATTAGACACCCTCGCTTATTGGATTGAATCGTAAAAACTACTTGACAGCCGCAATTGCATATATATGAAGAATTCATTTTATATACTGGAATATAATATTTTTAAGGAGAATACAGTATTTCAATTTTCCATATATAATTAAAGCATTAAACAATTAAAGCATATTTTTCATAAATATAATCTCTCTTTCTTGATTGTATACAATATCCTTTGCGAGGCGATATACATAAGAATTTTCATTTTCGTCATTAGACACTTTTTCCAGTACCCTTTTAGTTGTTGTTATTGCTACAGAATGATGCGGAATCATTCCTTTTAGCCAGTCTTTACTAGTAAAAAATAGTTGTGAGCGTAATATAAAGATAAATAATAAACTCAAAAATAAACCAGAAAAAAATATGCTTTTATTAAAATGCTGTATGCCTTTTTGTAATAAGTGAACAATTTGGTGACCCCATACCATAGTCGACGCCATATACAAGGCTGAAAGAATAAGAGGTTTTGATAGGTAATAATCATCCAAAGAATATATCATTATGTTCATTGGATCTAATACCAGCGCAATAATAAACATAACTATAAATAAAATTAATTGATCCCTTATAGTATTATTCTTTATAGCATTATTCGTCATATTCATTTTATATATGTGTATATAATAAAATTGAAAATAAATTAAATAATATCGAGGTGTTATAACAATGACTGACGCTTTTGCTTTAAGAAGGTTAAAAATAAATACAAAATTAGATAGCGAAGGCTTTCTTTACATAAATAATACATATGACCCATATGATAATACAAAAACTTTTATGATAGGAGAAATAACTGATACAAATCAGAGTATCGTATGCCCGGGAGAAATAATATCAATCATGGATTATGAAGAATTTGAGAGCAATAAAAATCTGATAACTCATTATAGCCGTGTATTAAAAGGTAAAAAAATTCGTATTTACATGATTGATGATGATGTAATGATTTCGCGTGAATGTGAAATATATCCAGACCAACTGATGGCTGAATCTGAAATAAAAACCCAGATAAATTTTGAATTATTAGACAAAAAAATGTGTTATTATGCTACTATCGTAACAACAAATAATAATAAACAGATAATATTGACTTATATGACCGAAATATTAAATCCTAAATTAGAAAATATAGATTTATCACATGATTTGGCTTTCATGAACCATCTCCCAATTTACCCATGTGAGAAGGAGTCCTCTGCGATGGAAATATTTAAAACAAAATTGAGTAATGAAGATAATGGGTTAATATTTTATAGGAATGATGGCCAGCGTTTTGAATTCTGGGCGCCTATCTATAGTTCAATTAAAACTCAAGAACGGCCTTATAATATTAACGCATGTGATTATTATGTGCTTCTTTTAAACAAATATCCAATAGGTAAAACATATGACCTCTTTTTCAAAGATCTACATTATGATGTAGACATATATCTGAGTCATTATCCAGAAGACAAATATGTATTTGGCCAAATGGAAGAACGTTTAAATATTTACGCAAATTTTAATCGAGATTATTTATCACCGGTATTAGAAGATGCTGATAAAATACAAAAAATAAAAAAACTATTATATATTGATGTTGAGTGGTATATTGATCCCTCAGAAATAGTTGATATTTTAAAAAAATTTAAGACGAATTGTGATAAGTTATCAAATGTTTAATTATAATAATTAATGAAAAGCATACATTAACAATCCAATAATAAAACTTTGTAACCAACTTGTATTTGTTCCAAATAAAATATTTCCATTTTCATGTGCTTGTTCGGTTAATTTAAAAGGCCTCCCATATTTCCATTTATTTAAAATATAAAATTTATTTTTATCGGTTAATAGTTGATTAATTTCATTACCCAATAATTCTTCAACTTCATCTCGTGAAATTCCTTTTGTATTATTTTTTTTAAAGTTATCCAGATTATAGGTTAAAATTTGAATATAATAAGGCATAGAAGAGTTTAAATTAAAATAAAATTTATTATTATTTGTGTTATTACTATGCACAATATTGCGCCCATTATTATACATATTATTATTTATATATTAAAATAAATAATTTTTATCAGTTTTTTTATAAGTATTATTATCTGTATTATATAAACAATTTAATATAGAATTAACGCCTGTTCCGATATGACAAGGTAAACAAATTATTATTTTTAATGGTAAACAACAAGTAGTTATTGCGCAATTTTCTAGACTAGAATCATTCGGATCTACTGTAATACACCATTCGCTATGTAAATGATCTATTATATTTTTTGAACACCAATAATCTTTATTTTTTTCCTTTAATTTCTCACTCTCTAAGGATATTACCATTTTTTCGCCAATAAATTGAGATGAAATAACTCTGCGTTTATTATAAAGTAATTTATATTCTTCCATTATATATATAATAATATAATTAATCAATTTTATTATTATATTTCATTATTATAATTCTGTATAATCATTGTTTTTACCATTACATCCAAAAATAGATACGGTAGGTATTCCTATAAATATCATAATTAATCCAATAATTATAAGTCCGATAAATACTATATACATTATTATAATATAGTATAGTATATTTATATATTAATCAATACATAAAAAATTGAAATGTCTTGATTAATTATATTAATAATTAATCAAGACATTCAAAATGGATCAAATTCAAAACGACATCTTATTAAACAGCGAACACCAATTATCGGTAAATATCCGTAATCCTACTCCTGTAAGAGTTGTATCAGGAAACCCATTTGATACAAAAACACACAGACAATGTGATGGTCGAGCAACAATACAACAAGAATATCAACAATTACGTAAGAATAATCCAGATATATTTGCTGGATTTGGAGAGTTTCTAGACAATGCTGTTTGTTGGGGAAATGCAAAAATTGTTGGAATATTTATACTTAGAGGAAAAATTTATATAGTAGACAATGGGCGATTTGAAGACGAAAAAACATTAGAGATATCATTTACTAAATACAAGGATAACTCAATGAAGAAATACATAGACCCAATAAAAGAAGTTTTAGGTAAATACAACATGGGTCTTACGGACTCCGTAGTAATTCTGTCTGATAACGCCAAAATTATCCATAATTTTGGTGATGAAAATATAAAACAAACTAAATTTTCTGTAGAAAACACACAACGCGATAACGCTATCACTCCAAATTTATCAACACCGTCCATTGAGGAAATAAAAGATTTTAATCATTATCAAAAAATGATAGATCCAGAGTATAATATAGAAAATGGACGCGGTACAATCTTAGAGATTGATAATTTATTGAAAACAAATACACAAGAAATGTTTCAAGAAATTTATCGGTTTGTATATGGACTATATTCTCCAAAGTTTCGTAATGAACCAGTTATCAAACTTTATAATTGGATAAATCCAAATAATCTAGACACATTGCCGGTTCATGTAATACAACCAAATGATTTATCTTTTGGTTGTTCTTCGGATTTTAGTAAACCGTTTTATGTTTATAATCATCCGTCAATTGAAGGAAAAAAAATATACCAGTTCTCACCAATTAAAGATAAATCTCCATTGTATGTTGGTGTTATAAAGGTATTTACATTTGATAAATCCTCTACTCAAAAAGAACGTGAAGTATTTGGAAATATAACTGCTGAAAATAGTGCCGGTGTGAAGATATCCCGCGGAGGCCGCCTTATTACAGGAAAAAGTCCTAAACAGTTTGGATTCTCTATGGGATCAAATCATGGCGGAGGCGTTCATTTATATATTGAACTTCCTGTATGCGAAGCGTCGGATGATGATTTTGGAGTTGGAACATTTAAAAAAATTATTGAAGATTCCTGGAATCATTTTAATGAAGATTTGAAAAAATTGATTAAGAGTGAATTTGATAAAGCTATCACCAATGTTGGAGCATCTAATGATAAGAAACGTGATGATCTTGAAAAAGAATATGTTAATAAAATTAAACAAATAAAAATTAGTTTTAAAACAAAAGATGAAACAGAAAAAGAGATAGAAAAAACTATTTTGCGTCAAAAAAATTTGTTAATGAATAAGGACATTATTAAAACAAAATCTGCGAAGGCAAATAAAACAATAGATGCTTATGTTACTCACCTAGAGGCACATTCAAAGAGTTTTGACCCCAAGCCGGATGCGCCCAAACCTCTTGAGACCAAGCCTGTTGACACCAAGCCTGTTGACACCAAGCCTGTTGACACCAAGCCTGTTGAGACCAAGCCTGTTGAGACCAAACCTGTTGAGACCAAGCCTGTTGAGACCAAGCCCGTTGATACCAAGCCTGTTGAGACCAAACCTGTTGAGACCAAGCCTGTTGAGACCAAGCCTGTTGAGACCAAACCTGTTGAGACCAAACCTGTTGAGACCAAACCTGTTGAGACCAAACCTGTTGAGACCAAACCTGTTGAGACCAAGCCTCTTGTGCCTAAAAAATTATCATTTACTGATTGGTTAAAATCTTTATCTGAACTGGATAAAAATAAAATATTAGAAAAGCACTATAATGAAACAATTAAAATACAATTTTAAAATTTAACAATAATATATATATTTATATCTAATGAGGTATACTAACTGGCCTAGAAATATCATAATCAGGAAATATTTGTAACATATATTCATTATTATCATCATTAGAATTAAATAAATATTTTACATCATCAAATAAAGTTATAATTCCATTTTGTTCTTCATTGTACATATGTACAATATTTTTAATACCTATATCTATATTTTGTGATGTTTCAGTCAAATGAATAAATGCGTCTTTACAAATTTGGCATATTGGGTTTTCAATATTAATTATAGTATTATAAAAACAAACAGGACTAAATGAGTTACTTATTAATTCTAGTATATCACTAATTGTATATATTTCTTCTTCGCTAAAATTTTCATCCTCTTCAAACATTTGATCAGGGTAATGCATTTGTCTTGGTTCAAACATATCAGCAGGGTCAAGCATTTCGACATTATTATTATTTTGTAAAGGCGGAAATCCTAATTTTTGTAAAGCAGAATATATATCACATCTACATAATGGGCATTTATATTTTGTTAAACAATTACTTTTAAAAACGCCGTTTATACAATTATTATGGAAAATATGTCCGCATGGGATATGTAATACAGTTTTATTTAACATACTAGATAAACATATACTACACTGGTCATCATTCATATATTTTTTTTCAGCAATAACTCTATTTAATCTTGAAGAAGCAATTTTGTATTTATTATTTAAAGACATGATTGATTTTGATATATTATATAATATAAAGATAAAATCAATTTTATATTATATACATGGATATATCAATTAAATTTTATATAAATGATGGAATAAAATATATACTTTATTTTCCAGAAGAATGGTTTCCCCATATTGATAATTCTGGACCAATTCATTGCGACCAATGTAAAATCACCGGTATGGTTAATGATATATTTGTTTTTTATTGCTCTGACTGTTTATTAAATGTATATAATAATAAAAGAGGGACTCCTGACTATTTTAATTTAATTATAAACGAAGTAAATATAAACGAATATATTAAATTATATTATAAATTATTAATAAAAAATAATATAGATTGTTATGGATGTTTTGATTTGTTAACGGCGGAAGATATCAAAAAGGGGTGTGACGATAAAGATGATAAAATATTATGTTATGAATGTAAAAATTATCCTGATTTTGAAAATTGGCCCCCTGTAGGATATTAATATATTTTTATTAAAACAATTTAAAGACAAGGGGTGTATATATTATGTCTATGGATCCATTGACCCCCCATAGACCGCATACAATAGGACACCGACGCCAAGGAGGACAAGAGATGAAGCAGAGAAAAGGAAGCCGACGACGATGAAGCTGAGGACAAGCAGAGGACGAAGAAGAAGCCAACGACGAAGAAGAAGCCAACGACGAAGAAGAAGCCAACGACGAAGAAGAAGCCAACCAAGCAAAAGGAAGCAGTCAACGACAAAGAAGATAAGTAAATAGGCATGTTTTTTTATTTTCTATTATTTTTAGTATCTATATAATTAGTATCTATATAATTAGTATCTATATAATTAGTATGTATAGAATAATTAAATTCTATATCATCGGCGCATCTATATAATCACCATGTATATCATCATCTTATAACTATATCATCACCATGTATAGCATCATCTTATATAAGGATTAAATAAGTATTTTTATATTTTAAACTCTTTTTACTCAAATTTGTTTTATATTTATATATATTTTTTTTGTAGGAAAAAATAACAATTATACTTATTTAATATATACCACGTCTGTATAGCGCAATTGGATAGCGCGTAAGGCTTCTAACCTTAAGGCTTGGGGTTCGAGTCCCCATATGGACAAGTATAAAAACGCAAGCGTTCCCGAGCGGTCAAAGGGGCAAGGCTTAAGATCTTGTGCGTTTTGCTTCGTGAGTTCGAACCTCACCGCTTGCATTTTTGATATAAATATTCAAATACTTATATAATCAAATACGTATATAATGAAATACTTATATAATATTTTTATATAAATATTTAAACCTATTAATCATTGTTATATAATAATGATTAATTACGCTGAAATAGAATCCATTAATATGATATTTAATAACAATGGCTGGATAAATAAAAAATCTACAAAAAATGAATACATATACATTAAAAATAATGAAAATAATGAATTTAGAATACAACT
>Ga0114969_10001106_pt1 | contig 22926 bp, 17 predicted proteins | sample M_130807_MF_Meta_FD_87316 | JGI IMG/M metagenome (GOLD analysis project Ga0114969, IMG submission 87316) | Freshwater microbial communities from Lake Montjoie, Canada to study carbon cycling - M_130807_MF_MetaG | ecosystem: Environmental > Aquatic > Freshwater > Lake | place: Lake Montjoie...
GCCTGAAACAACTACTGTGGCTTCATATGAGACATATATTCCAAGGTTTTTCAGTAGTGCGGAGCCTGACCCCAAGCAAATTGAATATGAAAAGCTAAGCTAAAAGCAGAATTGCAAGCCTACGCACAGCAAGCCAAGTGCGTGGATCGCAGCTACCCATTCTTTGCTAGCCAAAAGAGTATCCGGGCAGGCTTCAACGCAAACAGCTTGGCTCAGACATTTGCCTTACTTTACGAAGGCGCTGGACTTGAAGGCGCTAGCAGTCACAGCGGACGCAGAACGTTCCTTACAAACCTTGCTAATAAAGGCACCGCGATACACATTTTGAAAACACTTGCTGGTCACCGCAGCATCAGCACTACCGCTGCTTACTTGTACAGTAGCCCAAGTCAGCTGAAAGCAGCAGTGGAATTGGTATGAGGGTGCATAGGTGATTAACTATATGCGACTCCAATTTGAGCAACAGATTATGAGTCTATTTCTTGCTGCGATGCGCAACCATGAAGAAATGCTGTTACCAAGCAAGCACTGAGAATTTTTAATTTGTAATACATGGTTTTGACTAGTTTTATTTTGGACAAAGATCAACGCCTACATTTCTGATAGTTCCGTCTGAGTATTGGCAGAATCGATCTGCGTTTAATCCAATCCACTCTTTAACCAAATCGCCCGAAGATCTGTTTGTTGGAGTTGCTCTTATTTTGGGTTGAAATTACTGACCAGAGGCTCTTTGAACTGAGTTATTAAATTCGGCTTGGGCTTTTCGTTGCTCTTCGAGCAACACCGCTTACACCGGACCTTTGAGCTTTTTGACGAACGAGCGGGCCAGGCCCGAGTTGATCGCCCAAAGCAACAACAGGTGCAGCACCACCACCAGCCCCAGGCCCACCAGGTACTTGGTCGGCTTTCTTTGCGGGCTGGCGTAATCAATCGTATTGTCATTACTCTTTCTATGATGAAGCCATCTCAAATCATGGCATACATCACTTGTCGATAGGTCAGAAGTCAATGAGTGAGTTGTTCACCAAGGAATTCCCCGATTTCATTTACTGAATGACCAGCCTCAGGGAAAATCCCCACAAAGACTTGCCAGACATGCCACATGTCCTTGTACATCTTGATTTTTACCGGCGTTCCATACGACCGCATCCTGTCTGCCAGTTTCAAAGAATCATCAAGCAGTGTTTCGCGAGACCCTACATGAATAAGTGTTGGGGGTAGCTGGGTCAAATCTGCAAATTGAGGTGAGATATAGGGATCCTTCAAGTCATGGCTTCCAGCATACAAACCTGCAGCTCCCTCTAAACCAGATCGATCTGGAAAGAAAGGATCAACTTTTGCAAGGGTCTTATGCGTATCATTACTCAGGGTCAGGTCGGTCCATGGCGAAAGTAGAGCCATAGCGTCTGGCTGCTGCTCTCCTTGGTCACGCAGGCGAAGACAGAGTGCCAACGCCAACCCGCCGCCAGCTGAATCTCCGGCAACAGCAATTTTTGCCTCAGGATGATTAGCCCGCAATCCTAAGTAACAATTCATTGCATCATCCAGCGCTGCGGGAAATGGGTCCTCCGGTGCCAGCCTGTAGTCCACTATAAGAGCAGAAGCACCTGCAGCTACTGCTAAATGAGCTGCCAGCCTTCGGTGAGTGAGGATGGAGCCTGTGACATAGGCTCCGCCGTGCAAATAAAGCAGAATCGCCGATTTCTGGGAATTATTTGGAATCAGCCACTCTGCTTGCAATCCTTCAATAGTCACCTTTGAAGACTCAAGATTTTTAGGCATTTTCCCAAGCTTACCGCTCGACCGCTGTCGATCTGCACGAACGGCTTCAATCGTAAGTTTGAGATTTCTAGACTTTGCAAGTTGCCACTTTAGAAAGTGATACAGCAATATTGATCTAAGTGATTGCATTTGAAAACCAATTTAATGATGGATGGAGTTAGTCAACGTGCCATACTTTTTGAAATGCAAGCGGTGCACTGCTGATATGTTGCTAAGCAAGCAATTCAGCTTTAAAGCAACAAGCTTGCAGACCGAATAAGGCAACCTGATCTATAAGAATGCGAGGACCGTGCGCTTTGCTCGTTTCGCCTACTCGTCGCAGAGCAAACCTAGAAGACTAGGTCGGACATACAAGCGATCTACGTCATCTGGTGTTAATCCAGGAACCCAGTTCCGCAACTCACTTGCCGCATTGATTGCCGAATACAAGGTGCTGGCCGAGATCGTTGGGTCCTGAGCGCGAACCGAACTATCCAGAAAGCCATCTATAAACAAATTTGCCATGCGCTCGATTACTCTTTCCATCGAGCGGAATACTCGCAATCGTTGTTCTTGACCAGGCAGAGCACTGAAGCCTGAGCCCCGAAGAAGTGGGCCTCGATCCGACATCTGAAACCGGATGAGTGAAGTAGTGACAGCGGCAATCTTGGTATTACTTGTTCCTTTTGTTCGTTCAGCTTGAGACAAAAAGTGTCGCTGCACCTCAAAGCTTCGTTCAAAGCAATCAGTTACCAGATCAAATTTTGTCTCGTTGTAGTAATAAAACTTTCCTTTAGTTGCATTTAGGAGTGCAGAAATCTTATCTACTGATGCACCTCGGTAGCCCTGCTCATTGACCAGCTCAGTCGCAGCACGCAAAAAGGACTCTGACGTTTCATCGCTAGCAGCAGCTGGCTCGAGCAGCACTAAGGTATCTGGGTCGGAACTTGTAAATGAAGGATCGACAATGCCGTGTAACACCGCATCTGAGACTCGTTCTGCAAGTCGTGCATATTGACTTGGTTCACAGCGCTCTGACCAGCCAGAAAAATTATTGGCAATCGAAAGCAATAGATGCGTACGAGCATTTAGAGCATCATGGCTGAGCTCAGGAGCGTCTACCCCCTTCAATAAAGTCCGAACACTACGGAACAAATCAACGTAGGCTGAGAAAATTGTGGATGCAAGTGCATCTGGCAAAGAGCGCGTATCACTGAAGCTGATTAAAGTGGGGCGCTCGCCTCTTTCTATAGATGCCAATAGCTCCGCAAGTAGGCTAAAGAAACGCTCAACCCTCTTGGGTACGTTTGGAGCCTCCAACGCTTGCCCCAATAATGCCTTCGTTTCCGCAATGGATGTGAGTAAGCAAGCTGCGGCCAAATCTTCCTTTTTTTGGAAGTAGTACGTTATACCGCTCGTAACAAGGCCTACAGCAGCTGCAATGTCAATGAGTGCGGCTCCCTTGACGCCATGCTCGTTAAATTGCCGAGCAGCAGCGTCCAGGATTGCCGTTCGCATTCCCTCAAAGCGCCTTGTCTTGAGTGCCGCATTGGGTTTTGATTTCGACGTACTTTTTGGTTTTTTAGTCACTAATGTCCCTTGATAGGTAATTGTGGTGGCTTCCAGGCGCCGCTCACCTCGCATTGGTTTGTAGCACAGACCATACGAACGACTATTCGATGATGCCATGAGATTCACCGGCTTACTTGCAGCCTCACCATTCATTCGTTCACGCAAACACGGCCCTCGCCAACGCACTACCGGGGACTGCTTAAGGTCAACGATTTTGCAAGCAATTTGCACATCCACTTCCAACATGATCTCCATCTGCTGCGTGCCGTGACAAGCACTTTCATTGATCGATTAGAACTTAATTGAATATACGGTATATAAGTATTTACCCTGCTTTCATTGGTATTTTTAGATATTTATTGTATTTTTTGAAATTTCGGTTTGCATTTGCCGTAAATTGCCTCTATCATCCTGAGCAACTAAAGTTGTTGTTAACGAAAAAAGGCGTAGTGGACAATTCGATGACTGAAACCCCAAATCTGAAGGCTTTCCGAGAGGAGGCGCACTCGTGGCTTAAAGCCAATTGCCCCCCCGAAATGCGCAAGCCGATCTCGCATGAAGAAGATTCTGTTTGGGGAGGACGCAATGCAAAGCTTTCAGCCCCTCAGAAGCAGTGGCTAATGGCAATGGCTAGTCGCGGTTGGACAGTTCCGACTTGGCCCAAGGAATATGGCGGCGGCGGCCTAAGTCACGAGGAAGCTACAGTACTCGCGCAGGAAATGGCCGCGCTTGGCTGCCGTCCTCCATTGCTGAGCTTCGGCATCTGGATGCTTGGCCCTGCCCTTTTGAAATTTGGCACTGAAGCCCAAAAACTGGAACACCTCCCCAAAATTGCGCGCGGTGAGATTCGTTGGTGTCAGGGATATTCCGAGCCCAATGCAGGCTCCGATCTTGCATCGCTGGCTAGCTGGGCTGAAGATCGAGGTGATCACTTCATCGTCAATGGCCAAAAAATCTGGACCAGCTATGGCGACAAAGCCGACTGGATTTTTTGCCTAGTGCGCACCGATACGGCTAAAAAACATACCGGCATCAGCTTTGTCCTGTTTGACATGACCACCCCCGGGGTCAGCACCAAGCCAATTCAACTGATCTCAGGCAAGTCGCCATTTTGTGAAACTTTTTTTGACGACGTACGTGTAGAAAAGTCAAACCTGGTCGGCACATTGAACGGTGGCTGGAACGTTGCCAAGTATCTGCTCACACATGAGCGCGAAATGATTGGCGCCATGGGGGAAGGCACTCTCCCGCAATCCATGATTCAGATTGCAGTGACGGCAGCCGGAAAGGACGAACTTGGTCGACTTGCCGATCCGAACCTGCGCTCCCAAATTGTGGAGTTTGAAATGGATGAAGCGGCGTTTCACTCCACATTGTCACGCTTTGGTGAATTGGTGAACGCTCGCCAAGCACATCCTGCAATGTCTTCGATGATCAAGTATTACGGGGCTGAACTTAACAAACGCCGCTGGGAACTGATCATGTCTGCTGCGGGAAGCGATGCTTTGGAGTGGGAAAGTGACCGATCGAGCCATGGGTGGCTTGCTCGCGCATGGCTCCGCACCAAGGGGAATTCCATTGAGGGCGGGACCAGTGAAGTGCAGCTGAACGTCATTGCCAAACGCATTCTTGAACTTCCTGGAGCATAAACGTGGCCCTCATATTTACTGAAGAGCAGAACATGTTGCGCGAAAGTGCGCGCGCCTTTCTTGGAACGGAAGGCCCAGTTTCACAGCTGCGCCGACTGCGTGATACAGCAGATGCCGCCGGATTCTGGCTTACCCTGTGGAAACAATTTGCGGATATGGGCTTTAGCGGAGTTCTGGTACCGGAAGCTCAAGGCGGAATGGGACTGGGCTATGTCGAGGCAGGCATTGTCATGGAGCAAATCGGGCACAACCTGAGTGCCTCCCCATTTTTAGCTTCCAACGTTGTAGCTACTACAGCAATCATTAGCGCAGCAAACGCTACTCAAAAAGCCTACTGGCTCCCACGATTGGCCAGTGGAAATGCAATTGCGACTTTGGCTGTTGATGAACACGCCAAGCACCAACCTTCAAAAATTTCCCTGAATGCAATACCAACAGCAAATGGTTTCGTTCTCAATGGCTGCAAAACGTTCGTGCTGGAGAGCCATGTAGCTGACCTGCTGATTGTCGCAGCGCGCCGCGCTGGTGACCCAGGCGATCTTGAAGGCATTACTCTTTTCCTGGTTGATCCAAAGTCCGAGGGTATCGAGATTGAGCGTACGGCCATGGTCGATTCGCACAACTCAGGTCGAATTCGATTCGATAAAGTCACCGTTGATTCTGAAGCCGTACTAGGACAAGTCGATGGAGGCTGGGCACCACTTACAGCGGCACTGAACGCGGGTCGAGCAGCAGTTTCTGCCGAGCTACTAGGTGTTGCTGACGAAGCCTTTGGTCGCACAGTGCAATACCTCAAAGAGCGGAAACAGTTTGACCGACTAATTGGGGAGTTTCAGGGTTTGCAGCACCGTGCCGCACATCTGTACTGCGAACTTGAGATTACCCGCTCAGCAGTTGCGAGCGCACTCGCCAAGCTTGACGCGGATCCATCGTCAGCCTGTGAATCCGTATCCATCGCCAAAGCTCGAGCTGGTCGAACAGCCACATTAGCTGTGCAGGAAGCCGTGCAAATGCATGGTGGCATAGGTATGACTGACGAATTCGACATTGGCTTCTTTATGAAACGCGCTCGCGTTTTGCAGGAATTGTTTGGCGACTCTAACTACCACTTGAACTTCCTTGCCCAACAGCGAGGTTATTAAAAAACATGAACCCTACCAACTACGAAACTCACCAAAACGTTGCAGTCATCCGTCTTGAAAATGCACCTGTTAATGGCTTAAGTCTTGCAGTGCGCAAAGGGGTTGTCGACGGAATCCGTCAGGCCGAGGCGGACGCTGCGGTCAATGCCATCGTCATCATTGGCTCTCAAAGTCTGTTCTCTGGCGGCGCGGACATGCGAGAGTTTGGAACTCCGGCCGTTAGCGCCGAGCCAAACCTACTCAATGTGATCGGCATCGTGGAGTCATCCAGTAAGCCGGTAGTTGCCGCTATTGGCGGAACCTGTATGGGCGGCGGACTCGAGTTGGCGCTTGGCTGCCACTATCGAGTTGCTACACCCGAATCCCAACTTGCTTTACCTGAGGTGAAAATTGGCCTGCTCCCTGGTGCAGGTGGAACACAGCGACTACCGCGCATCCTTGGCGTGGAAGCGGCATTGAACATGATCGTATCGGGGGAAACCATCTCCTCGGACCTGCTTAAGACGACGCCACTTTTTGATGAAATTGTAGAAGGAGACCTCCTTGCTGGCGCCATAACATTCGCCAATAAGGTCATTGCCGAAAAACGCCCCCTAAAGCGCGTTCGTGACCTTAAAGTGAGCCATCCAAAACCGGATGCATTCTTCATGTTCGCACGCAATAGCGTCGGCGCCATGTCCAAGAATTATCCGGGACCACTAAAGTGTGTAGAGGCAGTTCACGCCTGTCTTACTCAATCCTTCGAGGAGGGAATGCAGACTGAGGCTAGGTTATTTCAAGAACTCTACTATGGTAGCGAATCGCAGGCTATGCGGCATCTGTTTCTGTCCGAACGTAAAGCTGCGAAGGTCGAAGGTGTTTCACCTGAAGCAAAGCCTCGAATTATTGCCAGCGTTGGAATCATTGGCGCAGGCACTATGGGCAGCGGCATCGCCATCAACTTCCTACTGGCGGGCATTCCGGTGATTCTGCTGGAGACCAAGCAAGAGGCGCTGGATCGAGGTGTTAAACACATCGCTGATTACTTTACTGAGCGCGTTTTGAAGCGCAAGTTGAAACCCGAGAAAGCGCAAGCCTTGGGAGCATTGCTCAAGCCCACGCTTAGTTACGACGACCTATCTCAAATCGACCTCGTGATTGAGGCTGTGTTCGAGAACATTGACGTTAAGAAAGCCGTATTCGAGAAACTCGACAGCGTTTGCAAACCTGGAGCCATTCTGGCCTCCAATACATCTACGCTGGATCTGAATAAGATTGCTAGCTTCACCAAGCGTCCTCAAGATGTAGTCGGAGCTCACTTCTTCAGCCCGGCAAACGTCATGAAGTTGCTTGAGGTAATTAGGGGTGAAATGACTGCTGACGATGTGCTTCTGACAATCATGCAGCTTGCCAAGAAAATCAAGAAGACAGCAGTCATCTCTGGAGTGTGCGAGGGCTTCATTGGCAACCGCATGATTGGTGGATATGGTGCTGAGGCAGCCAAAATGCTCGAGGAAGGGGCGAGTGTCGAGCAAATCGACAAAGCGCTGGAGAAGTTTGGGATGGCTATGGGACCATTTCGCATGACCGACCTGGCAGGAAATGACATAGGCTGGTCCATTCGCAAAGGCATAAGTCAGCAAAATCCTGAATTTGTGTGGCCAAGTTCTGCGCTTCTAGCTGACAAGCTGTGCGAAATCGGCAGATTTGGACAAAAGACTGGTGCCGGCTGGTACAGCTATGCCAAGGGCAAACGCGAAGCGCTACCCGACCCGGCAGTGGACGCACTTATAGAAGCCCATCGCAAGGAACATGGATTCACCGCGCGCAAGATCAGTAGTACTGAGATCGTGCAGCGTTGCATCTTCGCATTAGTTAACGAGGGAGCCAAGATTCTTGAAGAAGGTATTGCTCAGCGCGCCTCTGACATCGACATCGTCTATATCTTTGGGTACGGATTTCCTGCTTACCGCGGTGGTCCGATGCTTTACGCTGACCGCGTAGGCCTGTTAGCAGTTCAGCGCGCAATGGAAGGATTCGCACGCAAAGACCGAGCAGGCAGCAATGCATGGGCCACAGCACCGCTACTTTCCCGCCTGGCGACTGAAGGCAAAACCTTTAATTAAATCCTTGAAAAGACTTATATGAATGATGCAGTAATCATTTCCACCGCCCGCACCCCATTGGGCAAATCATGGCGCGGTAGTTTCAACATGACACATGGTGCGACATTGGCAGGGCACGCTATCACGCATGCTGTTCGGCGCGCGGGTATCGATCCGGCTGAAGTAGAGGACGTGGTGATGGGTTGCGCCCTGCAGCAGGGTGCCACGGGGTACAACATTGGTCGCTATGCTGCATTGCGTGCAGGATTACCAGTAACGGCAGGTGGCACCACTATTGACCGTCAATGTGCCTCAGGACTTCAGGCTATTGCAGTTGCTTCGCAGAGGGTCATCGTCGACCACGTTCCAGTGATGGTTGCCGGAGGCGTGGAGTCGATTTCATGTGTGCAAGGCACAGTAAACACGCAATATTTGGTAGATGAGTGGGTCAGAGAGCATCGCCCAAGCTACTTCCTGTCCATGCTGGAGACTGCTGAAATTGTCGCCAAACGCTACGGTATTGCCAAAGACGTACAGGACGAATATGGAGTACGCAGCCAGCAGCGCGCCGCCTCCGCAAAGGCAGATGGACTATTTAATCAGGAGATTGCTCCAATCACAGTTACCATGGGCACTGCCACTGCCATGGGCATGGGCACCAAGGAGGTCACTGTCACCGAGGATGAGGGTATCCGGATCGATACAACACTCGAAGGTGTGGCAAAGATTCGCTCCGCCATGCCTGGCGGAGTAATTACTGCAGGTAATGCCAGCCAATTTGCAGATGGAGCTTCAGCAGTCGTGGTGATGAACAGCAAGTTGGCGGAGAAAAGGGGCTTGACGCCCTTAGGAATCTTTCGGGGCTTTGCGAGTGCAGGCTGTGAGCCTGACGAGATGGGCATCGGACCCGTCTTCGCCATTCCTCGGTTACTTGAGCGCGCAGGTCTCAAAATTGACGACATCGGCCTGTGGGAGCTTAACGAAGCGTTCGCTGTGCAAGTCCTGTATTGCCGCGACAAGCTAGGGATCCCTGACGAGAGATTAAACGTCAACGGCGGTGCTATTGCTATGGGCCATCCATACGGCATGTCAGGAGCGCGGATGGTAGGGCATGCACTGATCGAAGGTAAGCGACGGGGTGTGAAGTACGTGGTCATCACAATGTGCGTCGGCGGCGGCATGGGTGCTGCCGGGCTATTTGAGGTGGCGTAATGGCCGATCCAGATCAACGTGACTTTTGCGATATCGCGTCCATGGTCTCTGACCATGCGCGCCAGTACCCACTTACGCTAGCAATTGTGGACAGAGAACGGCGTATTGACTACGCCACACTCGACAAGTTTGCAAACCGCGTTGCAGCGACACTGCAGTATGCAGGAGTGAAACCTCTTGAAACAATTGCAATATGCGCCTCGACATCATTTGAGTACGTTGGCGTCTTCTTGGGAGCAATTCGTGCCGGTATAGCTTTCGCACCTCTAGCACCAAGTTCAACTTCAGCACAGTTGATGAATATGGTGAAAGATTCAAAAGCTCGAGTGTTTTTTGTTGATTCCCAAGTCGCACAGACGCTTGACCACGCCGGCGTCCTAACGCCGGCAAACGTTGCACGCATCCAACTCGATGCCATGGACGGATCGAGTTCCAAGACACCATGGTTGCTTAGCGAATCGGTTGTACCTGCCGCTGTAAACATTGAACCACACTGGCCATTTAATATCATCTACTCGTCTGGTACTACTGGCTCACCAAAAGGAATTTCACAATCTCACTTCATGCGCTGGGGTTGGATCAAATATGCGCCCTTGGCTGAATTTGGACCAAAGGCCGTCACTATTGTGGCGACCCCACTCTATAGCAACACGACACTTACTTCCGTACTTCCAACTCTGGCCTATGGCGGATGCCTGGTACTCATGGCCAAGTTTGATGCAAAAAATTACCTGGATCTCGCACAAAAAGAGCGAGCAACACACACGATGCTCGTGCCAGTTCAATATCAAAGGCTGATGGCCTTCGATGATTTTGAAAAATACGATCTTTCATCGTTTCACATCAAATTTTGCACCAGCGCACCATTTCGCGCCGAATTAAAAGCAGATGTTCTGGACCGCTGGCCTGGTGCCCTTGTTGAGTTCTATGGGATGACCGAGGGCGGCGGTTCCTGCATCCTTGAGGCCCATCTCTTCCCCAACAAGCTGCACACAGTAGGAAAACCTAGTGACGGACATGACTTACGACTGATTGATGAAGATAATCGTGAAGTCCCCCGCATTCCAGGTGGAGCAAGTCAGGGTTCCGGGGAAGTAGTCGGTCGATCTGGCGCAATGATGAGCGGTTACCACGGACAACCAGATAAGACAGCCGAGGCTGAGTGGTATGACTCTGAAGGCAATCGATACATCCGTACTGGTGATGTAGGTCGATTCGATGAAGACGGTTTCCTGATCTTGGTAGATCGCCGCAAAGACATGATCATCAGCGGTGGATTCAACATTTATCCAAGTGACATTGAAGCAGTTCTATTTCAGCACCCTGCAGTAGAGGAGGCTTCCGTCATTGGTGTTCCCTCCGAAGAGTGGGGCGAAACACCAGTGGCATATGTCGTGATAAATGGGAAAGGCGATTTCAATGAGATGGCCATGCTGACTTGGGTCAATTCAAAACTTGGCAAGACACAACGGCTGAGCGACCTGCAATTTGTAACGGAGTTGCCACGTAATGCGATCGGAAAAATACTCAAACGCGAGCTTCGGGAACTCTGGATAGCTGCCAAAACAGGAACTTTAAATGCAAATTGATTTCAATGGGCGCGTCGCAATTGTTACTGGGGCGGGCGGCGGCCTAGGTCGCGAACACGCACTGGCGCTGGCAGCTCGCGGGGCAAAGGTAGTTGTCAATGACTTCGGTCGAACTGCATCGGGAATCGAAACAATGACCGCGGCAGAAGCTGTTGTAAACGAAATTCTGAAAGCTGGAGGACAAGCGATAGTCAGCCACGCCTCAGTCACTGATGAAGTGGCAATAAAGGACACCGTAGCCGAAGCAATGTCAAAGTGGGGGCGTATCGATATTCTCATCAACAACGCCGGAATCTTGCGCGACCAGAGCTTTGCCAAAATGAACTTAGACGATTTCCGTCTGGTCATGGACGTGCATCTGATGGGAGCCGTCATCTGTACCAAAGCGGTATGGGACATCATGCGCGCGCAAAATTACGGTCGCATTGTTATGACGACATCCTCGTCTGGGCTTTTTGGAAATTATGGTCAAAGCAACTATGGCGCTGCAAAATTGGCGCTTGTTGGTTTGATGCAGACTCTCTCAATCGAGGGGGCTAAGCATGATATTCGCGTGAACTGTCTCGCCCCTACTGCTGCGACCCAGATGACCCAAGACCTTTGGCCCGATAAGGTACTCAAAGCATTCCGACCTGAATTTGTTACTCCAGCGGTGGTTGTTCTTGCTGCAGAGGACGCGCCCAACCGCACCATACTGTGTGCGGGCGCTGGCACCTTCGAAGCTGCTCACATTACGATGACCGGCGGTGCGTGGGTTGGAAATGGCGCCGAAACAGCAGAACACCTGCGAGAGCGATTGGCAGAGGTTACCGACCGTACTGGAAGTGTAGTGCCCATGAGCGCAGAAGCGCAGGGTGTTAATGAAGGTACAAAGGCACTTGCAGCGATAGGCGACATCAATGAGTAACCATCTGGCTAACACCTCCGCTATGCCTAAACATCGGATTTCGAGGATCAGCAAGTATTCCTATGCCTTTGGTGCTGTAGCTTTCGGGCTAAAGGGAGTCGCACTGGCCCAGCTCATGCTGTTCTACAACCAGGTACTAGGCCTGCCAGCATCCTGGGTTTCGATCGTCATCGGCATAGCGTTGATCGTAGACGCTATCGTCGATCCTGTCATTGGTCAAATCTCTGACACATGGCGCTCAAAGTGGGGCCGCCGCCATCCGTTCATGTATGCTTCCTCCTTACCTGCAGCATTGGCCGTGTGGGCGCTACTGAACCCGCCGCGAAACTGGGCACCAGAAGCCCTCGTCGCTTATCTCTTGGCTTGTGTCATAGCTGCACGTGTTTCGATATCGCTTTTCGAGATACCGTCTGCCGCACTATTACCCGAATTGGCTCATGACTATGACGAGCGCACGGTATTGTCGACTTGGCGCAGCTTGGTTGGACTAATTCTACCGATCGCTATCGTAGTTGTTGCTATGACAACGTTGATGAAACCATTTGTCAACGAGCAAGGCCAGTCCATGCCAGGTCAGCTAAATCCTATTGGTTATGCAAACTATGGGGTGCTGCTGGCAATTATTATTTTTCTCTCAATCATGGTATCGGCAATGGGTACGCATCGGGAGGTCAAACACCTGAGTGCGCCAGTACCGCATGCGTCTCTTTCAGAACTGTTTTCAACAATACGAATAACTCTACTAGATCGCAATTTCCTTGCGCTATCAGTTGCAGGAATCGTCGCAGGCATTGGAACAGGATTAGTTGGCGGCCTCAATGAATACTTCAATACGTATTTTTGGGAATTAAGTGCAGCACAGATCTCAACAATTACCGGCACTCTGCTGATCAGTCCGATTCTGGGCGCGATCACCTCTCAGTACTTTGCGCGTCGCTTTGGAAAAAAGCGAACCGTGATGACAGCCTACTTCTTTGCAATCTTCTTCGGCCTGCTGCCAATAAGCCTGCGGCTGCTTGGTTTGTTACCACCGAATGGCAGCCCTATCATCGTTGCCATTTTGGCAATTGATTCAACTGTGGCTATTGCACTTGCAGTGATAGCGATCATCTTGGGTACCTCGATGATGGCAGACATCGTTGAGCGAGTTCAGACAAAGACAGGGCAACGTTCTGAGGGGCTGATTTTTTCTGCTGACACGATGTTCAAGCAGATCGTTACTGGCGTAGGTTCCATGGGCACGGGTGTGATTCTTACTTTCATCGCATTTCCAGAGAAAGCCGTTCCTGGACAAGTACCTGCCGATGTACTTCATCGACTCGCAATGGTCTACATGCCAATTACTCTAATAACTAATTGCCTTGCGATTCTTGCTATCTCATACTATTCAATCAGTCGCGAAGAGCATGAAAATAATCTGACACACTTGGCCACTGCAGGAAATACAAAAGCGTAATTGCGATGGAGCCAGTAGCAATGAATGAATGGTTGTCCGGGGAGTGGATCTGGAATTCAATTCTTCTTCTAGGTTTTGTTGCCCTCATATTTTGCGCTAATGAGATGGCTGGATTTCTAAAGTGGCGGCGTAGGATTTCAAACAGACTACTGAAAAATAGTTTCGTTATTGACACTGCTCTGGGTCCGGTGGAATTCGCAGATTTTGGGAAAGGTCCGGTACTCCTGATGCTGCACGGGACTCCAGGTGGCTACGATCAGGTCCAGAGCTTAGTGGAGGCGACGGGGTTTATTGACTGCGGTATCCGCTGCATCATCCCCTCCAGACCAGGGTACTTGCGCACGCCGATCGAATCGGGTGCAACACCAGCCCAACAAGCGGCATTGTTTGACGCTCTTTTGGCTAAACTAAATGTGGATACGGCCTTTGTATTGGGTGTATCCGGTGGCGGACCCAGTGCTTTGCAATTCGCAACGCTTTTCCCGAACCGATGCGCAGGCCTTATCCTTGAAGAAGCAGTAACACATCAAATTGTTGAGCGCCCAATTCGCTGGCCGGCGATCCTAGTTGACTACCTAATTTACTTCTATCGAGAGCAACCGATTGCCGCGTTGAAGTCACAAGGTATTGTTGATCCAGTTGCTCTGAATTTGGCCCGATCTGCAGGCGAGTCCATCTCTCTTTTCTCTCGCCGCAAAGTTGGGCAAGTGAACGATCTCACCCATTTTGCGAAATTGCCGCCTACAGACATCAAAGCCATTACCTGCAAGACCTTGATTCTTCACGGAACACTTGACAAGGAAGTACCAATCTCTCACGCTGAACTGGCGCATGAGCAGATCGCGAATTCAAAATTCGTTCGGATTGAAGGGGCTGATCATTCAATGCCCGCTCGCAACTACAAGCAACTCAATTCATTGATCAGAGAATTCGTACTGAACAACTGAATTAGTGGACCGCAATATATCGGTCATTAGGCCAGTGGTCAGCGTTTCTTCACAATAAGGGGTTGAATCGCAGCGTGTACGAGCGTCGGTTGAATCATGGCCGCAAGTATCGCGCTATATGCAAACTTAAGCGCCACATACGTGGAGACGTCAAGTGTCGGGCTTCCCAGACTCTGCAGTACAAATACGGTCGCACATCCCACAATAGTGCCTACGGAGCCTATAAACAAACCACCCCCCCAAAATGATGTAGGCATCACGTGCCTAAGCCAAGGCGAAGGTAGCTCCGAAGCCTCAAGATCCTTTCCCTTAAGTACCCTGATACGCATTACCGTGCGCAAAATAAACCAGCTAATACTGGGCAATAGAAATCCCGTAAACATAAGGTCAACCGCATAGGCGCCTTCAGTCCATAAACCTAACAAAGAAGCGTCGTTTTTAGCGGTCCAAGCGATTGCGCTACCCATCAAGCCGTTGATCGCCCCTGGCGTCACTCTTAGCGCAATGAAGCTGTTGTGGAGGCTCACAATTTGATAACCCTAAACAATTGGTGAACCTTGCTGATGTCTATAAGCTACTCAGCCCTTGAATTGCTTGTTTTGCAACTTCAAATGCCTGCTTTAGAACAGCCTCTTTCCATTCTGGCGTATCGACGAAAAATGCATCGCGCATTTCTTGACGTATACTTTTTGCCAATTCAGGATCAGGATCTTTTTGAACGTGTAGCCAGTGGTCTGCGGTCAACGCCAACATGACCCGTTCATAGTCACGCGTACCAAACTCTAGCGCAATGCCGGTGTACTCAGCATGGGGACACTCCTGCCGAATTGCGCACCAGAGATTCCCGCTCAATTGTGGCGAATCGGATGAGCCGTCGTAATAGGACGTCACCTCACGCCCCCACCATGATCGGGTGCGATTTAGGGAGACTTGGTCATCCGTGTTGAAGAATATCCGCTCACCGTGACCACTGGGACCAAGTCCCGTATGGATATCAATCCATCCCAAGCGATTAGCGTTCGTTGCGCTATCTGCTAACACATGTCGTAGTGTCATGTTGCTCCAGCTGGGTTTCTGTCCCCCGAACATCTGGCCCTCTGGGTGGTGGTACTGACCTGCTGAGAGCGCGGAGATGAAGGCGGGGAAACCACGCTTTGCAATGAACTCTTGCACCTCTGCCTCAACCGCCGCGCCTGGCGGCCACTGAGGCGGAATTGCCAGATGCGCAATATCGTCATAACTGATGTTTCTCGGGAGTTCATTGCTGAAGTCCATGAAATTCCGGTTCAGATCGATGTTCTCGTGGGTCACCCGTCGCAGCCAAGAAAACCCATGAGGGTTCAGTGCGTGAATGTAGAGAACTGCAACACCGCTTGCCGCCACAAGATCTAACCACGCCTGATTTTTCAACAGCGCTACTTGTATCGCTGATCCACAGAAACCCTCGATTCCATGACAGCCGCTACTAATCACAAGCATCTCGCGGCCATTGGCCGGACCTTGGAGTGCGACATCCATCGCCAAGGTTTCCGCCTCTCGCCCTCGCAGCGGATGTTCATACGTTTGAATTGATAGTCCCGCCAGAGCTGCATGTCCAAGAAATTTCTCTCTGGCTTCGGCGTATGTTTCAGCAAACGGAGACTTCACATCTTGCATTTGAAATTCATTCAAAGAGAATTTGGTTCAAACAGCGCACCTATGCCACGAGACAATGCTGATGGATAGACAGATTCGTGTGTCTCTTCGTCGAAAATCTTGCATGACACTTTGAGATTCGGCATTTGGAGTGCGGTTAACCGCTTAGCGAGTTCTTCAACATGCTCAGCCAAAAGATGCTTTCCCTGCGAGTTTCTCAATGCTGCCAACACTGGTTTTAATGCATCGGGTGCTGATTCAAACTTGACGCGCACTATTTCGTCGCGCTCCAGATCGCCTGCAGCGAGAAATACCCGGGCACTGATGTTTTTCCCTTGTTCTGACCAGGCTGGTGGCTTGCGCATTAATGCGTCGTCATCCCACCAAAGGGAAGGACTGCAAATAAGATAACGCTCAAATTCCTCTGGTTGGCTCAAAAGTACCCATGCAGCAAAGAGTCCACCAAGCGACATGCCAATCACAGTTCGATTTGACGAATCAATGGAGTACCGACTCTCAAGAAAAGGTGCTAGTTCATTCTTTATGAAACTTAAAAAGGAGGGGGCCCCGCCTGTCCTGATTTGCGCTTCAGGTAATCCGGCAAATAGCCCACCCATACTATCAAAAGCCGGTACTGCGACAGGCGTGTAATCTCTTGAGCGTTTTACAAACGCATCCGTCATCATTCCGTCGGTTCGATATCCAATTCCAATGACAAAAGCATGGGGCCAGCCTGCCAAAGCACCGCCACGAATGATGTCGCTCACTAGGCCAAAGTTTGAGTTTGCATCCAATACATAGACCACTGGAACTTTTTGATCTGGTGGCAGCTGCACCATTGGATGTGCCACCAGAATTTTGAACTCGTCACCTACAGCCTCAGAACACAAATAATGAACTTCAGTGTTGGCCAATACGGACCATGTGTTATCGATCATGTTTTGTTGCTGTAGTTGAGATAAAAGTTCAGCATTGATTAGAAATCCGCCCTAAGAGCAACACCTATAGTTCGTGGCGGAGTAATTGTGACACCAGCTGGAGTCAAAGTTCCTGCAGTAGCGCCGGGTCCAATGTAGTTACCATTGACGGTGGTAATGCCTTTTTTGTCAAATATGTTCTTCGCAAATATCGAAAGCGTCCAAATGTCTTTGCTTAAAGCAGCTCTCAAGTCGACCACATCGTAGGCCGGCATCTTTCCCACCAAACTTTGTACACCAGTTCCAACTCTGGTATCGTCAAAATAGGCATTGCGCTCCCCTACATGGCGAACTGTTGCTCCAAAACTTCCCTGCACACCCTCAGCCATGTCGACCCTGTAGTCTGCAGTCAGCGCAAAAGCTAACTTGGGCGTAAAAGGGATAGTGTTACCCGACTTAGCGTTGATACCCGCGATATTGATGTCTTCATCTAATTGAGCATGCGTCAAAGCTGCATTGCCTGCAAGAACCAAGTTGGAACTAGCTCGCCAACGACCCTCAATTTCAAATCCACGCGAGTGAGCCCTGCCACCGTTTCCTTGGAATGATGTACCTGTTACGGGGTCTACACCACGGGCTTGAATATTCTTCCAGTCGGTATTAAAAAACGCTACAGCGTAGTCAAGCTTTGCGAAGGGCACGATACCCTTAAGGCCAAGCTCCAAGTTCAATAGACTATCGGAATTGAAAGTTCTGGGTGAAACAGATCCCGCGACATTAAAATTCGGACCTCCTGGACGATAGCCACTTGCAGCTCTACCATAAACCATAGTGTTCGAGTCAATATGCCAGCGTGGGGAAAACATACCAGTAGTATGCTTTTCTTCTGCGTTGACGTCTCCCGTAGGCGAAGGTGGCGCACCCAAGATGTTCAATTCATTCTGCGAATAGGTCTGTCGGATGGAAGTCTGACGCAAGCCAACTTGAATGTCGAACGGATCGCTAATTTTGTAGGTAGAGTTTGCATAGAGCGAGCTTTCCTTCAAGACTGCGCCATATTTGAACGTCAAAACTCCTGGAAAAATCGGTGTGAAGGGTCCACCAGCTTCTCCAAGTAGGAAGTCCATTTTTTGCGTACCGATAACCTTTTCATCTGTAAAAAAGGCACCGACCAACCACGTTAGCGGCTTTCCATCAGGCGATGTCAATCTAAGTTCCTGTGTAGCTTTTTTGTTGTCTACCGAAATTGGGAAGTTCACTGTATTCGCACCAAACAGAGAAGCGAGCCCGCCAGTGGTAGGCGTCAAATCGACTGCATTTTCACTTGACCCATGAAAATAGCTAGTGGAGGACAGCAATGTTGCAAATCCGATATCGTAGTTAATAGCCAAATTCTTTCGGTCTTGCTTTACCTCGCTTGGATTAATAGGCAATTGCCAATTGACCTTCTTGAAGTCCCCATTAGTCGGCTTTAGCGTCATCAAATCCGCTTGGGCCGTCGAATCATCTTTACCGCTTATCGACAGTGTGTCAGCTGTGAACCTGGCGCTGAATTTTGAATTTGGCTTTAGCAAGGCGCTAAAAGTTTCACCACGCACCCCAACTTGGTTAATGTTGGTCTTTCCACTAGCAATGTTGTCCAAGTACCCTGCATCTTCCCGACGGTAGCCTGACACCCGAACGGCAAACATGTCAGTAGCAACAGGTAGATTGACTGCCGCGCGAACAGCATTTCCGTTTCCACCGCCACTAACATGGCTGTAACCGACTTCTGCGCGTCCGCTTAAAGCTCTCAAATTAGGCTCTACAGTGACATACTTAATCAAACCTCCTAATGCGCTTGCGCCGTAAAGAGAGCCCTGCGGCCCTTTCAACACCTCAATACGCTCGATGTCCAGCGGATTAGGGTCTACCGTCAATGTCGAACCACCCGAATAGCTGGAATTGAAGCTCACTGGTGATTCGTCTACATATACGCCAACTGTAGAACTGGTTTGATCGATTCCCGTTGTAATTCCTCTAATGGAAAATTGTTGCTGGCCAGTCCGCACACCGGAAACAACCAATCCAGGCACATATGGCGCCAAGTCAGCCACCCCATTCACACCCAACTCGTCAAGTCGCTCCCCACCAAGTACGCTGACTGCGCCTGCCACATTCTTCGATAGCTCTTTTCTGCGGTTTGCCGTGACAGTGACATCCTGAAGAGTTTGCGTCTCGTTTTTAGCCTTTTCACCGGATGATGATTGTGTGATCGCTGGATCTGTTGTGGCAGGGACCGCCGGTGTTGTTTGAGCCCACGCATGAGCAGCGGCCAGCGCAGCAATAAGCGTTAGCGGTTTGAATCTGATGAGTCCCCTAGGATGATCCAACTTGAGTTGTACTTTTGTCAGCTTGTTCATCAAGTCTCCTTAACGCGTTGAAGCAATCGAATCAATTAGTCCGTCGCCGCCCGCAACTGTATCGATGGGCTTACGGCAATTAGATCGGCGATTTACGCCGATCTAATTGCCGTCACTCTTTGAGAAGCCCCTATAAGCATCGACAAAGATCGCATTGAAAGAATTAGCTTGAGCACTTCAACACAAAAGAAAGTCGAAATGCCAAGTCCTCTCCTGGACCATTGGCGCATAGGCCGCCTGCTCTATTGCAAACACTCTTAGGAACCTGCAATGGCTCAATGATGCCAGAGAATTGAAAACTCGGTATATTGGTGAATACCCTAAAATTCTCTTTAAAAATTGCTTAGATATATTTTTTTTGAAATAGTGGTTTCTAACAGGCCATCCCCCGCTTGCAGCAACAATTGAATGAAACAATGTCCGTCAACCTCTGAAGAATGATGGACATGAAGAAGACAATATTCACCGATGAACAGATCATCGGTTTCCTCAGGCTGGCTGAAGCAGGCATGCCGATAAGGAAATCTGCCGCGCAGACGGATTCAGCCAGCCGTCCTTTCACAATAGGCGCTCACGCTTTGGCTGCATGGAGGTATAGACGCGGCCAAACGACGCCACAGGAGCACGCCTCAAAAGGATGGAGGCCAAATTGAAGAGTATTTGATGCAGTTCAACGGCGAAGGCATTCAACACATTGCCTTGCTCACAGATGACCTGATGAAAAGCGTTGACTCGCTGCAAATGGCGGGTATTCCACTTATGACTGCTCCCAACGACATCTACTACGAGATGCTCGAAGAGCGCCTGAAGGGGCATGGCGAGCCCGTGACAGAATTGCAGGCACGCGGCATCTTGTTGGATGGCTCCACCGCCAATGGCGAAAAACGTTTGCTGCTCCAAATCTTCTCGCAAACTTTGTTGGGCCCCGTGTTCTTCGAATTTATCCAGCGTAAGGCCGATGAGGGCTTTGGCGAGGGCAACTTCAAAGCATTATTTGAGTCCTTGGAACGCGATCAAATTAGACGTGGTGCCATTCAAGTAGACGCTTGAAGGAAAGTCATGAAAATCAGCAGAATTCACCACGCAGCCTATCGCTGCAAGGACGCCAAAGAAACCGTTGAGTGGTATGCCAAAAACTTGAACATGGACTTTGTGCTGGCCATTGCCGAAGACTTGGTGCCATCCACCAAAGCGCCCGATCCTTACATGCACATCTTCTTGAATGCCGGCGGCGGCAATGTGCTGGCATTTTTTGAATTGCCCAATTCTCCCGAAATGGGCCGAGACGAAAACACGCCTGCGTGGGTTCAGCACATAGCCTTTGAAGTGGAAAGCATGGAAACTTTGCTAGCAGCAAAAGTTAAGCTAGAGGCCAATGGCGTTGAAGTGCTAGGCCCCACCAACCACACCATTTTCAAAAGTATTTACTTCTTTGATCCTAATGGGCACCGTCTTGAGCTTGCGGCAAACACCGGCACCCCCGAGATGATGAGCAAACTCGACGAAGTTAAGTGGGACATGATTAACGAGTGGTCACAAACTAAACGTGCCCCAAAACACGCCGCCTGGATGCACGATGGAAGCATGTAATGCAACCCTAAACCCTTCTCTGCGCAGTTGGGTAACTACGGCTAATTTGAGCGGGTCAGATTTTCCTATTCAAAATCTTCCGTTCGGACGATTCCGTACAAACTCAAATGAACCATGGCGAATTGGCGTTGCTATCGGCGATATGGTGCTTGACCTCAAAGCTGCTGAGCTAATCAATCACTCCGATATGAATCAGATTCTAGCGATGAAGAAGGAAGACCGCGTTGCATTAAGAATTGCAATTTCTAATGGTCTCAAAGAAGACGCACCAGTCAACCACAGTGCATTTGAACAAAGTCTGTTCAAGCAATCATCAGTAGAGATAGGCATGCCTTGCGAAGTTGGTGACTACACAGACTTCTACGTAGGCATTCATCACGCGACAGCTGTTGGCAAATTGTTTCGCCCTGACAATCCTTTACTACCCAACTACAAATGGGTGCCTATTGGGTATCACGGACGTTCGTCAACGTTAAACGTGTCAGGAACTTCATTTCCTAGGCCTTGTGGTCAAGTTAAAGTTGCTGATACTGATGCACCAATTTTTCAACCATCGGCACGTTTAGACTTTGAGCTGGAAATCGGCGTTGTCATTGGCCAAGGGAACAAACAAGGTCAACCGATTGCAATTGAAAAAGCAGAAGATCATGTATTTGGTTTGACACTTTTCAATGACTGGAGCGCAAGAGACATACAGGCTTGGGAATATCAACCCCTTGGCCCATTTTTGTCAAAAAACTTTGCCAGCACTTTGTCACCATGGATAGTCACCATGGAGGCCCTATCGCCTTTTCGTCAAGAATTCAAACGCCCAGATGGTGAACCCCAACCTCTTGCATACCTCAGCTCAGAGGTAAACAGTCTGCAAGGCGCATTTGACGTGAAACTTGAGGTATTGATTCAAACTGAAGCCATGCGCAAAGCTGGATTGCCTTTTGAAAGACTCACTTACTCCAACTTCACCGAAGCGGCTTACTGGACCGTCGCTCAAATGGTGACGCACCACACAATCAATGGCTGCTCCTTACGCTCGGGCGATTTATTTGGCTCTGGCACCCTCTCTGGCCCTAAGCCGGAGCAGGCTGGCTCATTGCTTGAGCTGACTCAAGGCGGAAAACAAGCTATTACTTTGTCCAACGGAGAGAATCGGATTTTTTTGCAAGATGGTGATTCCATTGCACTCAAGGGCTGGTGTGAAAAGTCTGGTGCAGTTCGCATTGGCTTTGGCGAATGTATTGCAACAGTCATGCCTGCTAAAGCGGCCTAAATTCATATTTACCGATGAGGCTATACAACTTCTTCCAAAGCGGAACATCTCATCGCTTAAGAATCGCTCTAAATCTAAAGTATTTGATTACCCAAATACTTCAATTACCCAACAGCCTAAGAATTAAAACCGATGGCACGAGGTATTCCACTGTTTTCTCTTCCTATGCTGCTTGAAGTATCAAGTTCGATGTCTGGGCATGGCGTTGAACTTTAGCCATAACCATTTCGAGCACCGCGCCAAGCGTCTAACTTTTCCAAAAACTAGTTTTACCGCCAAGCCAACCGTCTAGCTTTTTCACCTGACAAGTGACAGCGCTGAGTGCAAAATCTACGAAATTACTGGCGAAACTGTAAATTACAGTTTTTTTTCAATTACACGAAATATTACACGTTTGCTATTTTCGTATATAAGTCGTTGATTTATATAGATTTTTTACGAGCCCGGCTTTCTGTTAATCAGGGGTTCTGTGGTCAAAACTTAGGTCTAGTCAATAAGCTGTCATTCCACGTTTTCTTACGTGGGCTGAGTGGCCAAGATCGACAAGGGAATACCCGATAAATTTTTTAAGGTGCGCCGTTCAAAATAGCTCAATGATTGGAGAATCCAATGCGATCCACGACCAAGAAGCGTTCGCCGCTAAGTGCTTCTAATGCCAAGAGGCTGGATGAGTTGTGTGTCTGGATTACTGAGAATTTTGATCAAACTTTAGGCTGGACGCAGCTGACAAATAAGAGTGGGTTTTCTAAAGAGCAGCTGGTTGAACTATTTCAACTCAGTAGTGTCCGGTTAAAAA
>Ga0114969_10001108_pt1 | contig 22926 bp, 22 predicted proteins | sample M_130807_MF_Meta_FD_87316 | JGI IMG/M metagenome (GOLD analysis project Ga0114969, IMG submission 87316) | Freshwater microbial communities from Lake Montjoie, Canada to study carbon cycling - M_130807_MF_MetaG | ecosystem: Environmental > Aquatic > Freshwater > Lake | place: Lake Montjoie...
TTATGATAGCTGTATCCAATATTGAACTTCATTTCAGCGGACGCGTAATGTTCGGTGGAGTATCTTTTCTGATAAATGACAACGACAAGATTGGTCTCACCGGTCGCAACGGTGCCGGTAAATCAACCATGCTCAAGGTGTTGAAAGGGCTTCAGCAAATTGATGGCGGCAATATCATGTATCCGAAAGGAACGGTTATTGGTTACCTGCCGCAGGAACTTCACTCGCAGTCGAATTTGACGGTGATGGAAGAAACCAAAAAAGCTTTTGAGTTGGTAGTGCAATACAACACCGAGAAGGAAGAAATTATGCACCAGATGGAAACACGTACCGATTACGAAAGCGAATCGTACATGGAGCTGATTGAACGCCTGGGCGAAGTAGAACATCAGATAGAAATGCACGGTGGTTATGGAGTAGAAGAACAAACCGAGCGCGTGTTGAAAGGGCTTGGTTTTGACCCGGCAGATTTTGATAAGGAAATGAAAACGCTGAGTGGTGGATGGCAGATGCGTGTGGAGTTGGCAAAAATTCTTTTGGCAAAACCCGATTTAGTTTTGCTCGATGAGCCAACCAATCACTTAGATATTGAGTCGGTTCTCTGGCTCGAAAAATTTTTGAAAGATTATCCGGGTGCCATTATCATGGTAAGCCACGATAGAAGTTTTCTCGATAACATTACCAACCGCACCATTGAAGTGGGCAATGGAACTATTGACGATTACAACGCACCTTACACCAAGTATATTGAACTGCGCAAAGAAAGACGCGAACAAATTATTGGAGCCAAGAAAAATCAGGACCGCGAAATTGCGCAGATAGAACGCAACATCGACCGGTTCCGCGCTAAAGCGAGTAAAGCAACATTTGCTCAGTCGCTTATTAAGAAGTTAGATAAGATGGACATTATTGAAGTGGAAGAAGAAGATGCTTCTGCCATGAATCTTCGTTTTCCTCACGCGCAGGCCAGCGGCAAAGTTGTTGTTGAAGCAAAGAATATTTCTAAAGCGTTTGGCGATAAAAAAGTAATAACCAATCAAAGTTTTCAGATTGACCGCGGAGAGAAAATTGCATTCGTTGGAAAAAACGGAATGGGTAAAACCACGCTCACAAGAATTTTGGTTGATGGTCTTAGCCACGAAGGAACATTTACACTCGGTCATAATGTAACCGTTGGTTACTACGCGCAGCACGCTGCCGATAGCATGGACGGAAAAGATACCGCACTTGAAGTAGTAGACCGCGTTGCCACCGGTGATATTCGCACCAAGCTTCGCGATATGCTCGGGGCATTTCTTTTTAAGGGTGATGATGTATTTAAGAAGGTAAAAGTATTGAGCGGTGGAGAGAAAGGTCGCCTTGCACTTTGCAAAATGATTTTGGAGCCAAGAAATTTCCTGGTGCTCGATGAGCCTACCAACCACTTAGATATAATGAGTAAGGAGATTTTGAAGAGTGCTATTAAGGCATTTGACGGAACCGTTATCATAGTTTCGCACGACCGCGATTTTCTTCACGACCTTACTACCAAAACTTTTGAGTTTACTAAAGATGGTATTAAAGAACACATTGGCGATATCAACGATTTCTTGGAGAAGAAACAGTTGGAAGATATGCGGATGCTGGCAAAGAAAGATGAAGTAAAGAAAGTAGAGGTCAGAAATCAGAAATCAGAAGTGAAGACGCAAGATGTAAGCAAAGACCGTGAGAAAGAATTGAAGAAGATTAAAAGTGAAATAGAAAAAAGCGAACAGCGCATTTCGGAACTTGAAACCAAAATTGCTGAAACCGATAAAAAGCTTGCCGACCAATCGCAGTTTCGTGAACTTACCAAAGACCCTTCTTTCTTTTCCAATTACGAGCAACTGAAAAAACAGCTGGAAGCAGAAATGAGTAATTGGGAGAAGTTGAGCGGGCAACTTTAAACTAATACTTCCGAAACTTTGGAATCCTCTTTCTCAAAAACGGCTACCGGTTCACTTTCCGACACCGGAGCATTTTTGTCTGTATAAAACTGACTATACCAAGCGCGCATTTTCATAATCGGACCATCGCCTTTTACCAGCAATGGTTTAACGGCATAATTCTTCCGCTCCCAAATAGCAATGTCGTCATGAAACTGTGTGGTGGCTTCGCCCAGCAAATATTTTATGGCTAAACGCGAAGTTCCTTTAGGTGCATACACATAATCTTCCATCCGCACCTTTAACTGCGCCAGCGGGGTAAATGTTTTTACCAAAGTCATACAGCCAATTTCGGTTCTGAACTTAAACACCAAAAACCCGGGTCCGAAAAAAGTAACTACTGCTTTGCCTCCGGCACGGTCAATTTTTTTGCCGCTTTTTTTCCAATGTAAATCGGCATAGTCCGTAAACCATGCTAAATGCTTTTTATCGCCTTCGCCATATTTTAAATCCAATACATGCTTCACCGTCACCCACCGGTTAACAAACGGAATGGTGAGCAGGTCGTGCACATAAGCAAAGTGTGCATGGTCGGCACCGTTCTCATTAAAATCCTGCAGGTGAATGCGCAGTACCTCCGTTGTTTTACAATGAAATTTATAGTCCGCAATTTCTTCAAAATGTCCGTCCGCATTCCAGCTTGGCAATTCGTTGTTCGCATGATACCAAACCATAATTACTCCCCAGTTCTCTTTTACAATCCAGCTTTTGGTAGCAGCAGCTTGCGGCACTTTATCGCTATATGGTATGTGCGCACACTTGCCGTTTGTTTTAAACTCCCACGCGTGAAACGGACACACCAGATTATTTCCTTTCACACAACCATGTGCTAAGTTGGCATTCAGGTGCGGGCAATAAACATCCAGCACACCTACTTTTCCATCAGCCCCCCTGAACACCGCAAACTTTTGCCCCAACGCATCTACTTCAATTACCTGCCCCTTCTTTACACTATCCGAACTTCCCAAACTAAACCAACCGTTCGGAAACGGTGGCGGATAATTTTTTGCGCGCACCTTTTCATACTCTTCATCAAACACTAATTGTTTTCGCTTTTTGCCAATTACAAAAACCTGCAAATACAAAGCGGCTAATGCAGCAACTATAAGCAGAATAACAGCAAGCACAATTTTTAAAAGCATAGGCGGAAATACTATTGGTGAGTCTAAATTTTCAATGGCGGTAAATAAAACGAAAAGAATTTGTGCGGTTCATAAAAACAAACGAACCAAGCTAACGCCACATTCAACAAAATATTCTTCCCCTATGTAATTACGATAACCAACCGGTTTCGGATTACTAAACATTTCGGGGTCGTTTTTTGTTTTACAAGTGATCCGATTTAAAACCGGCATCGTAACTTAAATTGAAATTATCGTTCTTTTCTTTCCATAATGTGGGTTAAAACGTCAGAGGTGGCCTTCGCCTCTGACTATTTTCAACCACCGGATAAGAAAGGAATACATTTGAAACGAATAACCCCCGTTTGGATAAGGCAAAGAAATACACCGAAGAATTTGCTTTTGCACAAGCCCGCCAACCTAAGCCGGAACTTAAAGAAGAAATAGAAAAGCGAATTGGTTTTGGTTTAGAACTTGATTTAGAAGAAGAAAATATTAAGAGCGTTATCATTCACCTGCGTCCGGTGATGCGGTTTGCAGCAGCAGCTTCGGTGGCACTCATTTTTGCGTTTGCCGGAACAAGTTTTTATTTCTACTCAAAATTCAATTCTGCTAATAATGAGTTAGCAATTCTGAAACAGGAACAAACTGTTTTAGCGCAACAAACAAAATTTGTAGCCACCGAAAACGAAAACATTAAACAACAATTAGCTGTTCTCAGCAATCCATCTAATCAGCAGATTGTTTTGAATGGTTTGGCTATTTCTCCAACATCAAAAGCGGTATTGTATTGGAATAAAACCACCGGCACTGCTTACATTAACTGCGTAGGGCTTCCGCAAATAGCAAGTAACGAACAGTTTCAACTTTGGGCAATAGTAGGTGGCAAACCGGTTGATATGGGAGTATTGAATAAAGATTGTTCGATTGCACAAATGAAAAATATCCAAAACGCTTCTGCCTTTGCTATTACGCTTGAACCGCTTGGCGGAAAGCCTTCACCTAAGTTGGAGAAAATGTATGTGATGGGAAGTGTTTAATGATGCGGGTTCTTCTTCCGCATTTTGATATTGATAAACTCAACAATAAGCGAGAACAACACCGCTACATAAATAAATCCTTTATTGATGTGCACATCAAATCCTTCAAGGGTAAGCGTAAAGCCAATCAAAATTAAAAATGAAAGCGCGAGCATTTGCAAGGTTGGGTAACGATTAATAATGTCACTAATTTTTCCGCTGAATGCCATCATGATAAGAATGGAAATTACTACTGCTCCAATCATTACCATTAGGTGTTTCGATAAACCGATGGCGGTCAAAATAGAATCGAACGAAAACACAATATCTATCAAAACAATCTGAAGAATAACGGCAGAAAAAACGGTTCCTGCTTTTACTGCTTTTTCTTCATGCTTACCTCCCACTTTTTCATGAATCTCTGAAGTTGATTTTGCAATCAGAAACAGCCCCCCTACAATCAACACCAAATCTTTAAAACTTATGGCTGCTGAAACTGCCGGTTCGGTAGAACCCATTTCTCTCAACAGCGTTTCTATTGGTAATGTAAAAAGCGGTTTGGTAAGTCCGATGATGTACGAAAGAAACATGAGTAACACTATTCTAACTCCAAGTGCAATTACCAAACCCACATTGCGCGCGCGCTTGCGTTGCTGCTGCGGTAGCTTATTGGCAACCAGCGAAATGAAAATGATATTGTCAACGCCCAGAACAATTTCAAGAAAGGTAAGCGTGAGTAAACTAATCCAGGTAGCGGGGTGGGCGAAAATTTCTATGCTGTAATCCATAAGGCGAAAATAAAAAAGCGGTAACAAGATTCGTCCTCAGCAGCTTTTTGAAAAATATTTATTAATTATGTAACCACTTACATAAATACTTTTATTTTAGCTTCATGAGTAAAACCGGAACAGATTTAATCAAGCATTTGGGCGAGTTGGCTTTTGCCACACGATTGAAAAGATTGGCAGAATCGCTGCAGGCTGATGTTGGAAAAATCTATCGAGAAATGAAAGTTGACTTTGAGCCGAAGTGGTTTACCATGCTATACGCACTATATCACAACGAAATCATGAGCGTAATTGAATTGTCAAATCTTTTAAAATTGACTCACCCGGCCATCATTCAGTTTGCCGAACAAATGCAGGAAAAAAAATTAGTGGTGTTTATTAAAGATAAAGCAGATGCCCGCAGAAAACTGATTCAATTAACCGCAAAAGGCAAAAACATTTTTGAGGGTATTGAGCCAATTCTTCTTGAAATAGAAATTGCGAACCGTGAATTTTTACGCGAATCCGGTGCTGACGTTTTAGGCATTATAGAAAAGATGGAAAAGCAGCTCGAACTAAAAAGCATGTATAAAAGAGTGAATGAACGTCTCGCAAAAAATTTCAGAAAAGAAATTGAAATAGTGACTTACTCTCCAAAACTGAAAGACGATTTCAAAAAATTGAATGTTGAATGGCTGAAAAAATATTTCACAGTTGAACCTGTTGATGAAAAAGTATTTAGCAATCCGAAAAGAGAAATAATAGACAAAGACGGAGAAATATTTTTTGCTCTTTATAAGGATGAGGTTGTAGGAACTGTAGCCGTGAAAAAAACTTCGTCCAAAACTTTCGAGGTTTTAAAAATGGCGGTGACCGAAAATTTTCAATCGCGCGGCATAGGCAGGTTGCTCATGAACAAAGTAGTCGACTACGCCAAAAGCAAAAAAGCAAAATCGCTGGAATTAGATACAAGCAGAAAATTAGAGGGAGCAATAAAACTGTATGAAAGTTTCGGTTTCAAAATTTCTGACGAGCAAGGCAATGAAAGCTACGAGCGCTGCACGGTAAAAATGGTGATGGATTTAAATCAGTTGCTTTTGTTACTTGTTACTCTTACCGCTATTATATATTATTCTGCGGGGCTGGCAAGCCATGTGCAGGAAGTAGCGCGGGTAACTCCAAAGCTTTCTTTAATTGATTTATTCAGACAGGTAAGTATAATGATTGATGTAATCATCAAATAAAAATTTCGGTTGCGGGCGGACTTTGGTTAAGAAAATAGGTTATCGCAATTATCGTTCTCTCTCCCTTTGTTCCGCACCGCCAACCGTTATTCGAAATTAGATTTTGTGTACGCAGATTTTTGTTCCGTTGTTTCATCGCAATAAGACTTATGCTCTATGTTTAAACTTCTTCTCATTCCTTTTCTTACGGCTTCAACAGTTTTGTCAAAGCCACCGGTTGAAAATACTACAGCCAACGTGCGCTCTATTGAAGCGCAAAAATTTTCTGTTGCAACTTCTACCGCACCCGTGCTTGATGGAAATTTAGATGATGTGTGCTGGCAAAATGTTTCAGTGAATGCTGATTTTGTCATCAGCACGCCTTCTTACGGAAAGCCTTCTACTTACAAAACGGAAGTGAAAATTATTTATGATGACAATGCCATTTACATTGGCGCATATTGCCACGATAGCGAGCCGAAAAAAATTCAGCGGCTGTTAACCGCCCGTGATGACAACGCAAATGCCGATTGGTTTGCCGTGGGCTTTGATACTTATAATGACAACATTAACGGTTACCGTTTTCAGTTAAGCGCGGCAAATGTGCAGAGTGATGCGCGTTTATCTCCGGGTAATTTCGATTTAAACTGGGATGCTGTTTGGTTTTCGAAAATAAGTATTAAAGCAGATGGCTGGGTGGCGGAAATAAAAATTCCGTATTCAGCTTTGCGTTTTTCAAAAGCCACTGACCAAACATGGGGCTTACAGTTTTCGCGGTATGTGCAACGCTTAAATGAAATTACTTCCTGGAGTCCGGTGAACCCACAAGTGGAAGGAATCGTGAATCAATGGGGAGAGTTGGCGCACTTAAGAGATATTCATCCGCCATTGCGACTGTCTTTTGTTCCCTATTTTACTGCGGGCTTTTTACGCGAACCTCTTTCTGCAAGCAACCACACTTTTGATAATCACAAAATTTTAAGTGGGGGGCTTGATATTAACTGGGGCATTAATGAAGGTTTTACACTAAATACAACTCTGGTTCCCGATTTCGGACAGGTGCAAAGCGATCGAAGAGTTTTAAATCTATCTCCATTCGAGCAAACATTTCAGGAGCGCAGACCATTTTTTACAGAAGGTACGGAACTGTTTAATCGCAGAGTCGGTTTGTCTCCCGGACAGTTTTTTTATTCGCGCAGAATCGGTCAAACGCCAACGCGTTATTATGATATTCCTTACATCATCAGCGGTAATGAGGAAATAGTTTCCAATCCCCCTTCTACCCAGCTTTACAATGCCACAAAAATTTCGGGCAGATCAAAAGGTGGTTTTGGTTTTGGGTTCTTGAATTCGGTTACTGCTCCAATGAATGCTGTAATTAGAAACATCAATGATAATTCTACACGAAAAGAATTGACTGAACCGCTGGCAAATTATAACATGATTGTGTTTGACCAGTCGTTGAAAAATAATTCGCGTGTTGGTTTTTCAAACACCTCTGTAATCCGCCCAAAGGGTTGGCGCAATGCCAGCGTATCGCAGTTTTTGTTTGACCTCCGCGATAAAACAAACACGTATTCGTACAGCGGCTTTCTGAATTTTTCGCAGGTGTACGACAAAACAATTTCAGCCAAACCATTGTTCGGTGGTTATGCCGATTTTATTGCCAGCAAAATAAGCGGCACCTGGCGTTACGATTTTGAGCAGTATTTAATTACCGACAAATACGATCAAAATGACATGGGCATTTTGTATCACGGCAATGAGGTTTCAACTTTTGTGGGTGTAAAGTATTTAGATTTTGAACCGAAAAAGAAATTGAACAATTGGGCTTTTTATTTGAGTGCGCAATACACTTCGCTTTATAAACCATTGCTCTATCAGGATTTTACTTTGAACATGGGGGCTGATTTTACGTTTACCAATTTCTGGTACATCAGTACATTTGCCACCACTAAACCGTTGTGGTATTACGATTATTACGAGCCCCGCATAGAAGGAAAAAAATTTCACCACTCCTCGTTTGGTTATATGACCGTGAGTGCCGGCAGCGATTACAGGAAAAATTTTACTGTTGATGCAAGTTTTGGTTGGGGCGAATCACCCATTCCAAACGACCCTTATCTGGAAGGAAGCATCTCCCCTAAAATCAGAATTAAAAATCGCGCTATACTTTCTCTTTCTTCTTTTGCCAGTAGAGACTGGAAAAACTTTGGCTTCGCAACTTTCGATGCAGAAGGGAATCCGCTTATTGGTGCACGGCAAACTTACGTAGTTACCAATACCTTTACTGCCCAATACACCATTACACCAACCATGTTTGCAAATTTTTCAGCAAGACATTACTGGAGCAAAGCAGTATATATGAATCACTATAACATAGATGACGATGGAAATTTGCACGAACACGAACTGGTTGAAGGAACCAATAGAAATTTTGACAGCTGGAATATTGATTTTGTTTACGACTGGCGGTTTGCACCGGGCAGCGATTTAATTGTAACCTGGAAACAATTCATTTATAAAAGCGACAACCATGAGCAGGGAAATTATTTCGAAAATGTGCGGAAAACTTTTTCTACCCCTCAAACAAATTCTGTTTCGCTCAAGCTTGTTTATTATTTAGACTATCAGCAAATGAAGGAATGGGCAGATAAGCGCAAGGCAAAAAAACATGTCGGTTAATTTTTCGTATTTAGATAAGGGCGTATTTTTATCGTATAAAGTTTGAATATGAAAACCAGATTTTATTTGTGGTTGGTAGTTGTTTTAATTTGCGCAAACCTGTTTGCGCAAACAGGTTTTGACGGCATTTCACTGATTACTTTTCTCGGCAAATCTTCCACCGGTTCGGAGCTGAAAGATTTAAAGGCAAATTACCATTGCGAAATGGCGAATGAGTTACACTATCTTTCTAAGGGCGGTATTGAATTAATTTTAAAAGCCGGTGCGTTAAACGAAATTCACTTGTACGCTAAAAGCGCGGTGTACGGAAATTTTACCGGCAAGCTGCCAAACAATTTGAGGTTCGGAATGGCATCGTACGATGTAAAAAAAATATTGGGTAAGCCGGTGGTAAGTTACAACAACGGCTACTGCGAATTTGAGTTTCCAAATTACATTATCTCTTGCTGGCTCGAAAGCGGACAGCTGACTCAAGTTGGTGTCGCGATGAAATAATTTTTACGAATACAGCTTCGTCATCTTCTTTGCACTCTCCTTTATTTCTTCAGCAAGTTTTTTCGGTTGTAGCACTTTTACATTTTCTCCGTAGCTCAACAATTGCATTTTCAATTCATGATTAATCACCAGTTCTAACAAAACTTTTAATTCGCTCTTTGAATCCTTCACAATTTCCTGCGACTGATGAATGGGAACAGTCTTGATATATTTTCCCTGAATAGGTGAAAATGAAAGCAGCACTTTTCCCGGTTTGCCTTCACCGAGCGTAACGCCTACTACATTCTTGAAAAAGTTTTTCTTGTCAATTTTTCCTTCGTTAAAAATCTCATCCGTCAGTTGCATATCATGAATTCGGTCGAGCGCGAACGTCAGAATTTTTTGTTCCTTCTTATTGGTGCGTTTGCCTATTACGTACCAAAAATTTTTCGCTTCCTTAATTAAATACGGCTCTAAGAGATTTTGCGAAATATCATCGCTGCCGTGTTTCTGATACGTAAATTTTAAAACCCTGCGTTCCGAAATTGCTTTCAATATCGGCTCCACAAATTCAATTCCTTTTATCACAAAGGGTTTATCAAATTGAATGTGGTCGCTTTCGCCACGCGCTTCTTTATTCAGTTTTACGGTTGATGCAATTTTCCGTATTGCCTCTTCAAACTCTTTTATAGCAGGCAAGTGCTTAAACTGATCGAGAATGCTGATGGCAAAATCGAGTCCGTGTAATTCATCGGCACTTACCGGTAAGTTATTTATGGAAAAGTTCGGGTCGCTGTACCGGTAGGTTTTTTCGGCTTTATCATAAACAATGGGCGCATTAAAATTAAGCGCAGTGCTGTAGCGCATCTCCTGCAAATCGAGCTGCACGGTACGCTTCGAAATATTTTTATCTAGCTTATCGTTCAAATACCAAATCAATTCTTCGAGGTGCGGATAGGGTTTTTTGCGCAGGCGCACATCAATTAAACGGTAGCGGGAGTAAGCATCGTGGTTCAGGGGCATTCGAAAGTATTTGTCGCAAGTTGAATTTTTTTTTTGTGCGCGCAAATAGGTTGCGCGCTGCGCGGGCATGTTTGCCTCATCAACAAAAACAAAAAAGTTATGACAACCACTACCAACACCACTTTCGCCAAGCGCGAGATTTTTGTAAACGAGATTGTTTTCTTTTCTAAAGATGAGGTTTCTCTCTTTGGCTTTGTGCACGAGGGTGGAAAATTTCAGGAAACACAATTTGTAATTGCGCGTAACGCACTACAAATGCTGTTGAGCGTAAACAAATCCGGAGTTGAAATTTTGTGGCATATCGAAAACCTTTTCGTGCAGCCACACCAAGCGCCCGCATCAATTAATCTGATTGACTTATTCGGTATAACGCAAATTTTTGGGGCTGCGAATATTGAATTAGATGTTCCTTTTTACGAAGACGAAACCGGTGAATTGAAACCCAGCGAAAGTCGTGAGCTACTTTTTGTAGAGCAGGTAATTCCTTTTCCCAACTCACGAAAAAATTCTTTCTGAAAAATATTTCTAACCAATAAAATACAGAACCATGAATACTTTAAAATATAACCTCATCAACGGACCTAAAAAAACGGTGAACGATTATTTGCAAACGCTGAATAACGATGACCTGCAAAATATTTACTCCTCGAGTTTTTTTTACGATTTAAAAATGCCAGACCTAATTAAAAAAATGCAGGACGAATTGCAGAAGCGAAATATTGCTGCGCAACCTTCGCTGTTTTAAATTTTCTTTTTTGTAGCCTCACAGCCCTGCGTATTGGATTTGCGCGGGGCTTCTTACATTTTCAATTTTCTTCTCTTTGGAACAAACAGATAAGTAGTAGCCACTACCGCCAAGGTCATACATCCGCCAAAAAATACTGAGGGCACGGTGCCCATAAGTTTGGCAGCAAGCCCGCTTTCAAACGCACCAATTTCGTTGCTTGACGATATAAAAATCTGATTCACCGCGCTTACTCTTCCGCGCATGTGGTCGGGTGTCATAGTTTGCACAATGGTTTGACGGATGACCACACTTACATTATCAAACACACCGGTTAGGAACAACATGATAAACGACAGCATGAAGCTTTCAGAAAAAGCAAATCCGATAGTGGCCAATCCGAAACCGGTTACCGCAAACAGCAAATTTCGCCCCGCATTATGGGTGGGTGGATTGTAAGCGAGGAAAAATCCCATCACCACGCTTCCGAAAAATGGCGCTGCGCGCAGAATGCCTAAGCCTTGTGGACCTACATGTAAAATGTCTTTTGCAAAAACCGGAAGTAAAGCTACTGCACCACCAAACAGCACTGCAAATAAATCGAGCGAAATAGCCGAGAGCATTTCCTGTTTTTTAAAAACAAAGCGCAAACCGGCTGTAAGCGATTGATAAAGCGTTTCTGTTTTTTCTTTCGGTGGTGTTTCTTTAACCGGTACACGCAGAAAAACAAAAAATGAAATAAGCATAAACACTACTGCCAGCGCAAACGAAAATTCTACGCTGGTAAAACCATAAACAATTCCGCCAAGTGCAGGGCCAAGTACCGCTGCAGTTTGCCATGTATTGCTCCCCCAGGTAGCAGCATTCGGATAAAGCTCGCGCGGAATAAGTTGCGGAAAAATACTTTGATAAGCCGGTGCCATAAACCCGCGGATAATTCCGCTGATGCCTATAATAAAGTAAATAGGCAAAGCACCGTATTCATGAAACAGCACCGCATCGCCACTCAGCATCATTCCAATAGCGGCAAAGCAAAGAGTGATACCCAGAATTGTTCTGCGCGCAATTTTGTACCGGTTGTAGGTGTCTGCAGCGTGCCCTCCGTAAAATGAAGTGATGATGAACGGGAGTGCTTCGCTTAAGCCCAGTAAACCAAGGGCAAGTTTGTCGTGCGTAAGCTCGTAAATTTTCCAGCCAATAATAGTTTCCGCCATTTGTATGGCAAACGTGAGCATGAACCGCGATAGTTGAAAATTGCGAAAGGCAGGAATTTTTAATGCTGCATATGCGTCTTTTTTTTCTTTCATTATCAAGATGCTCTTTGTCTCACCGCTTCAAACAAAAGTATACCTGCGCTTACGCTTACATTCAGCGAATCAATTTCTCCCAGCATCGGAATTTTTATTTTTTCCTCCGCTGCATTTATCCATTCGTCACTTAGTCCGGTGGCTTCGGTTCCTACTACAATGGCTGTGGCTGTTTTAAAATTTTGCTGGTAATGAAATTTTGTGGCACTCAACTCAGCGGCATAGGTGGTTATGTTGTTCTTCTTCAAAAATTCAATGGCTTGTTTTGTTTCGCAAACAGCAATCTGATTGGTAAATACTGTTCCCACACTCGAACGGATTGCATTTGGATTGTACACATCTGTTTTTGCATCGCAAATAATTACGGCATCTACACCGGCAGCATCGCAGGTGCGCAACATGGCTCCGAGGTTACCGGGTTTTTCTACTGCTTCTATTACCAGCACCAAACAATTTTTTTTCAGCTGAAGATTTTCGAGCGAAAGATTTTTTGGTCTTGCAGCAGCAATAACGCCTTCGGTAGTTTCACGATATGCGAGTGAATCATAAACTGCTTTGGTTATTTCGAATTTTCTGATTTCTGATTTCTGATTTCTGATTTCTGCTAAAGAATATTCTCCATCCATTTTCAAAATCTCTTCACAAATAAAAAGCAACTCTATTTCATAGCCCGCACGGTGCGCTAAAACTGTCTCGCGCAAACCTTCAATCAAAATCAAATTTTGTTCTCTGCGCTCGCTCGCTTTTTCAAGCTTCTTCAGGTTTTTAATTTTCGGATTTTGTGGGCTGCTGATTTTTTCCATCGCGCACGAATCTATCAGTTATTATTATTTTGCGCTACGCAATTATGACACCAGTAAAATCAAAAATTTCTTTATACCACTACAACGAAAGCGAATGTGTTTACGAAGAAAACGCTTCGCTCAAAATCTGCGCCTCAAAAGATAGCAGCAACCATGTAAGTTGGATAAACATTCTGGGCATAGAAGATAAAGAAATGCTGAAACAGGCGGCTGCTCTTTTTAATCTGCATCCTTTAGTTTTAGAAGATATTCAAAACCCAAATCAGCGAGCGAAAATTGAAGACTATAACGATTCGCTTTATATAGTGCTGCGCATGTTTGCCATAATAAATGGCGAAGTGGAAGACCAACAGGTAAGCATGGTGCTGCGCGATAATGTGCTGGTTACTTTTCGCGAAACCGAATTTGGTGTTTTTAAAAAACTGATTGGCGATAAACTGATTAACAACACCGCTGGAATACGCAAGAAAGGCGAAGATTATTTGCTTTATACTTTGCTCGACACCATTATTGACCAGTATTTTTTTGTAATAGAAAGTGTGGAAGAGCGGGTGGAGAAATTAGAGGTCGAAATTTTCCGCAATCCTCACGATTCGCAATTGGTAGCCATGCAGCAGCTGAAAAGCGAAGTGCTTTACATGCGCAAAAACATTGTACCCGTACGCGACCTTATCACTAATTTAATCCGCAACGAGATTCAATACTTTGATGCCGACAACAAATACTACCTCCGCGATTTGCAAGACCACATGACACGCAATGTAGAAGAACTCGATTTTCTGCGCGACCAACTAACCTCGCTCATGGATTTATATTACTCGCTGCAAACACACAAGATGAATAACGTAATGAAAACACTTACCAGTGTTTCATTTGTGTTGCTGCCGCTTACTTTTATTGCCAGTATTTACGGTATGAATTTCTCGGTTATTCCCCGCTCTAACGACCCTTACGGGTTCTATGAAGTTTTGGCCGGCATGGGAATTCTCGGAATTGTTTTGGTCGGCTTCGCCATTAGGCGCAACTGGATTTCTAAAAAAGATTTCAGAGGGGCAAAATAGATGTTATGAAAATCGGTCTCTTCTTTGGCTCTTTCAACCCGGTTCATAATGGTCATTTAATTATTGCCAACTATGTTTGCGAAACCACTGATTTGGATAAGGTGTGGTTGGTGGTTAGTCCGCAAAATCCTTTAAAACAAAAGGAAACTTTACTGCGCGAATACGACCGGCTGCATTTGATTAATCTGGCTATTGAAGACAATAAAAACCTGAAAGCCTCCAGTATAGAATTCAAACTACCCAAGCCGAGCTATACAATTGACACGCTTACTTATCTTAAAGAAAAGTATCCGCAGCACGAATTCTCGCTGATTATGGGTAGCGATAATCTGGAAACCCTTCATAAATGGAAGAACTACGAGTTGATTCTGAATAACTATCCTATTTACGTTTACAATCGTAGGGGCTCAGAAGGCAATCCTTTTCCAAAAATCAAAACCATTCACTTTTTAGACTTTCTCTTTCTCGATATCTCTGCCACTTTTATTCGCGAAAACCTGCGCAAAGGAATTTCAATGCAGTATTTTCTACCCGAGCCGGTTTGGAAATATATTGACGAAAGCAAGCTTTATCGTAAGTAAATTTGGTTACCCACAATACCCTTGTTAATACAGGTTGAAAACGGTGGGTAAGTGGCGCAAAATTCTTTTTGGAAATGCGGAAAAAAAACAGGGGGCAGTTTCGAAATTTTTTTATGGACATAAACTCTCGGTAATCAACACTCCTATCCACACCATGTTAGCAGAAACTTATCCCGTTTCTGATGTCAACATCGCTATCCACAGCTTGTGTATAAACCCGAAGTTTTCAAGTACAGCAAGGGTTTTGAATCTACAGGGTATGTGAACTGCTGTTTATCTTCTTTCAAAAATGTGAATTCAAAACTTTAACCGGCAAAGTTTATCTAACAATTCACACAGCTAATAATAATGGATTAAGTACTTTTTAAAATAACTTATTACTAATACAGTATGTGTGTTGTGTAAAAAACAAGTTTTTTCAGAACCACAATACATAGAACTCACGTATAAAATAGAGAAATTTCACCCGCAATAAAAGAACCGAAGAGGGCGTTTTATAAATATGAACGGATTTAAATCGAGTATTTTTTTAATGGTTTTTGTAATTGCTACGGCCTTTATGCCGGGTAATTTCACATTTGAAGAGAGCCAGAAGAATTTTGAGCGGGTGGCCGATGCCTATTCTCGGAAAGAGGAATACGTGAAAATGAAGTGCCGTTCAAAGGAAATTCCGGAAGAAACGTTTGGAAATATTTTCCTGCGCGCCTTTAAACAGGAGCAAATGATGGAAATATGGGTGCAAAAGCCTGATGGAAAATATGTGAAGTTTAACGAGTTTAAGATTTACGCCATGAGCGGTACGCTGGGACCTAAACGTCAGCAGGGCGATTGTCAGGTGCCTGAAGGATATTATTTCATCAACGATTTTAATCCGGTTAGTAATTATCATTTGTCGCTGGGGGTTAGTTATCCTAACGAGTCGGATATGTTTTTGAGCACTGCTGCCAAGAAGGGTGGTGATATTTATATTCACGGAGCGCAGGCCAGCGCAGGTTGTTTAGCTATGAGTAATTACTACATAGAGGATATTTACATATACGCTGTAAAAGCAAAAAACAACGGTCAGCAAAAAATTCCTGTGCTGGTTTATCCGTTTAAGCCGAGTAAGGAAAACATGGACTACTACACCCGCTTACCGCAATTCAGTAAGAATGTAAAGCTTTGGAGAAACATAGCTGAAGGTTACCAGATGTTTGAAAAAACAAACCGGTTACCGGAAGTTTATGTAGGCACAGACGGTTATTACCAGTTCATTGACCCGGCTTCAGTTTCGGCTTCGTCAAAATAATTTCAGCAACTCTACTCTCTTCTTTTAGTTTCGCAGAATGAAGATTCTGAAACGAAGTTTAATTGTAATTGTGGTAATTGTGGTGGCGCTGGTTGCTTATTACCGCATTTGGTTTTTGCGTATGCCCGACAGAAATGTTCCAAATAACAGTTCTGTTTTTGTAGCACCGGCTAACGGGGTTGTGGTTTCGGTAAACAGATGGGATGCTGCCAGTCTTACTATTCTTAAAAAGCAATTCGGGATTATCAACGTGTGGACAAAAGATGTGGATACTGCGGGCACTATAATTTCAATTCAGATGGACCCGACCAATGTTCATTTTCAGCGTGCGCCTATTGCGGGTAAGGTTGTTTCGGAAAGATATACCAAGGGAAATTTTAATAATGCTGTGGTGATGAGCAATACTTTTGGCATCCGGTTCGAAAATGAGCACAATGAGTTTTTAATGGAAACCGCTACCGGAAAAAAATATAAGGTGATTCAGATTGCCGGATTTGTGGCGAGAAGAATTGTTGACTTCACACATCCTAATCAGGAAGTAAAACAAGGCGAGGTAATAGGTTTAATAAAACTCGGTAGCCAGGTAACCATTATTCTTCCGCATGATGTAACCGTGTTGGCGAAGAAAGGTGATATTACTATTGATGGAGAAACTGTGATTGCTACGCAATAGTTTTTAAGCACTCCAGCAAACTAATATTTGTCTTTTCCCTTCATAAGGTAAGCGTCCGTGTGAGGTGCTGAAATTATCTAAGGCGATTACATCGTTTTTCTTCCAGGGTATGATGACTAAGTTTTTCCAGATTACTTCTTCGATGTGTTGCATGTAGCTATCCGGCACCGGTGAGCCATCGCCAAATAATACGTTCATGCTTTGGTCGATGGGTGCGGTGTGGAGCGATTTGATTTTAACCATGGCACTGATGAATAATTTCCAGAACAAAGTTTTTGTGCGCTGCTGATGCGCGTGAATGAATTTATATTCTACCGGTGCGCTTGCAGGATGGAAAACCTGCGAGTGATTAAACCAAACTGTTTCACCGGTTAGCGGATGTTTGATAGTTGCCGGTGTGCGGTGAAGCAAACGAAGGTTATCATCGCCCAGCCATTCAAATTCTATTTCCTGCTCGCGGCATTGTTTTTCTACTTCTGCTTTATTATCGGTAAGAAAAATTTCGTTCCACTTTTTGAGTTGAAATAAATTGAGGCGCGAAGATTTTTTCGGGTTTGAATAATTGCGCACGGTGATGATGCCTTTGGTGTCAAACTCTTCTCTAATCTTCGGATTTAAATCGGCATACACTTTACGGAAATTACACAAGGGCGATTCGCCACCGTAATCAGGTTCCACGTGGCAATAAAAAAATATGCTGATGGGCGGGTGCTTTACATAGGTCATTTCGCAATGCTGTGGAATGGGGTAGTAACCGGGCAGTTCGCTGGCGGTGTATACGTAGGTTGTGTCCTTTACAATATTGCGCGGAGAAGTGCCGTAGTAATCGTTCTTGAGCCGGTTGTCGACTTGCAGCGCAACATCTTCAAATGCTTTTGGAGTATCGATATCAAAACCGCGGAAGAGGATGGCACCGTGTTGGAAAAACTTTTTCTCGAGTTCTGCTTTATTGCTTTTCATCCAACTCAATAATTCCTGCTTGGAGTTTCCGTTGCCGTTGGGTTCGATAATTAGTGGAAGCTGTTGGGTGTTTAGGAAGGATTGTTTCATGATGTGCAAGTAAAATAAATGCAAATTGATTTCAGAACAAGGATTAACGATTTTAGATTGAAGAAATAAAATGCAAAAGACAGGTTTGCTGAATCTATGAAGATGAGCTTTATATATTGTTAGTTGAGCTTTTGTTATTGTAAGATGAGTAAAATGTATTGTAAGTGAAGAAGATTGGATTGAAAGTTGTGTTCTGTGAATTGTAAGTAAAGTAGTAGGTATTTATAGATAAGTTTTATGTATTTGAACACAGGTTTTGTCAATTGCTAGATAAGTATTTGCTATTGTTAGTTAAGTAATATGTATTGTGAGATGCAAAAAAGCTACTGTTAACTGTATTTTTTCGAAAATGATGCTTTATTTTGCGTGAAACAGATGAAATATGGGATTAATTAATGAATCGGGTCCGTTTGTGAACGTAATAGCAGGCGAGCAATTGTTTAATAAACACTTAACTGCGGTGGATTTGGCTAAAGCCATGCACGTAAGTAATGATGCTGCCTATAAACTTTTGAGGCGAAGTGACTGGCGGATAAGCGAGATGCGTAAAGCGGGTGAATTTTTGAAGTATAATTTCTTTGAATTGTTTGTGACAAAGAAACCGAACGAGGGAAATAGTGCCGAACAATTAAAAGCAAAGGAAGATGAATTAAATGCGATGAAGCATAAGATGGAATTGCTGGAGCAGGAGAATAAGTATTTGAAGGAGCTGGTGGAGATGGCGAAGATGAAGTTGAAGGGGTGAGAGAATGCTGAATTGAGAATGTTGAGTGTTGAATGAAGAGAACCGGTAACCATTGAGAGGGTTATTGCCCCAGCAGAAAAATACAATACCGTTTATTGATATCTATCTTCCCTGTTTTCCAGGTGGTAATTTTTTGGGTGCGGATAAATTGCGTGGGCAGCGTGAGGTCGCAGGCAATGCAGAGGTTAGTATCGTCATTGCAGGTTCTTAAAACTTCGTCTAATAATTTTTGATTGCGGAAAGGGGTTTCCATAAAAATCTGTGTGGTGTTGCGCGCAGCAGATTCCAGCTTCTTCAGTTTACCGGTGCGTTGTGCGCCATCAATCGGCAAGTAACCGTGAAAACAAAATTGCTGTCCGTTGAAGCCCGAAGAAATTAGTGCGAGCAAAATAGATGAAGGACCTACCAACGGAACCACATCAATATTAAAGAGGTGAGCATAGGCAACCACTTCGCTGCCCGGGTCGGCAATGCAGGGGTTACCGGCTTCGGAAATTACACCGGCATTTTTTCCCAGCAAAACATTCTTAAAAAACAGATGACAGTTTTGCTGTTTTGCATGTTTGTCGAGTTCGTGAATGGTAACCTCTGTGTCGAAATTCTTTTTGTAGCCGATGGCGCGCAAATATCTGCGGGCGGTGCGCGCGTCTTCTACAATAAATTCGTTCAGATCCTGCACACAGTTTTTTATCTGGTCGGGTATAATGGCAGGATTTTCTTCGCCAAGAAAAGAGGGGATGAGAAAAAGTTTTCCTAACGACATTCTAATTTTTTTGTTGATGTTGTTTTTTGTATTTCCGAATCTCTCGCCTTTGTTTGAAGGAGAGATTTTGGTTGGTGTCTTTGCTAAACGTTTTCAAAAACCAATTCCTTACGGTTGTGGCTCCAGTTTTTTTTTAATGGTATCCATTACTGCGGTGCAGTCCCAGTTTAAATTGATAGAGGAAGAATCGGCCGGTGCCTGAAACTCGTTGTGCTTTAATTGCACGGCACGGTCGTTAAAACTTTTGCGCAAAAATGCCCCCACAATAGGCATGGCAGCAGCTGCACCCGCGCCATTTCTGTTCGATGCAAAGTGAACGCTCGGCTGTTCAAAGCCCACCCATGCACCCACCACTATATCGGGATTGTAACACATGAACCAGGCATCGGCATTGCCCTGTGTGGTACCGGTCTTGCCCGCAAGCGGCATCTGCAAACCATATTGCGGACGAAGGCGTGCAGCTGTTCCTTTATTGATTACGCCCTTCAGCATTTCGGTGAGCTCATAAGCCGTTTTTTCGGGAATAGCTTCCTTATGCACTTCGCCAAACTGTGCGAGAACGTTGCCGTCTTTATCTTCAATGCGTTTTATGAAATACGGTTTACTGTAAGTGCCGAGGTTGGCAAAACAAGTGTAGGCACCTACCATTTCGTAAAGAGAAATATCGGCAGTGCCGAGACAAAGTGAAGGCACTGCATCGAGTTTGCTTTCAATTTCGCACCGGTGAGCAAATTCAACCAAGGCGTTCGGGTCGCCAATATCGCACATGATGCGTGAGGTAATGCGGTTGTCGGATGCGGCAAGACCGTCCTTCATCGGAACCATTTCTCCCTCCGCCCACTTACCGGTGCCGTCAGGATTCCAGTTGGCATCAATGCCCGGGCATTCCGGTGCTAAGTAGGGAACGAGTGTGCATGGCTCGTAATTTCTTTCGAGCGCCAAGGCGTATAAAAACGGTTTCATGGTAGAACCCACCTGACGCTTGGTGGTTTTTTTCACGTGGTCTAACTGGAAGTATCGGATGTTCGGTCCGCCTACCCATGCTTTTACTTCACCGGTCTTTGCGTCAACGGCTAAAAATCCTACCTGAATTATTTGCAGATAATAGCGAAGCGAATCTAGCGGGCTCATCACCGTGTCTAAGCTTTGCGTTTTATCGCCATGCCAGTTAAACACCTCCATTTTGATTTTGGTGTTGAAAATCTTTTTGATTTCGGCATCGCTTTTTCCTTGCGCTTTTAAATCCTGGTACCGGTCGCTTTGCTTCATCATCTTGTCGAGCAAATCGGGTTTAGCGCGACTGCCGAATTTCCACGGGTCTTTACCTTTCCACTCTTTGAAATATGCATCCTGCAAATTTGTGAGGTGATCGGCTATTGCACCTTCTGCATATTTCTGCATGCGCGAATCGATGGTGGTAAAAACTTTCAACCCGTCTTCATACACATTCCATTTGCTGCCGTCCGGTTTCGGATTTTTATCGCACCAGTTTTTTAATTCCTGGCGCACGTATTCGCGCACATAAGTTCCTACACCTTCGCGATAATCGGGGTTATGAAAGTTCAACTTGATTTTAAGTTTTGAAAGCGAATCGTATTGATGCTGTGTGATGGCATTGGCTTCTACCATTCTTCGCATTACCAGGTTTCTGCGCTCGGTTGCACGCTCCACGTGCAGGCGCGGATTGAAACGTGCCGGTGCATTCAACATACCTATGAGCAATGCGGCTTCCTCCGGTTTAAGTTCTTTGGGTGTTTTGTAGAAATAGGTGAAGGCGGCAGTTTTTATTCCGTATGAGTTGTAATGAAAACCGATGGTGTTGAGGTAGAGATTGATGATTTCTTCTTTGGTAAACGTGCGCTCAATTTTTGCAGCGAGCACCCATTCTTTTAATTTCTGCGAAAGACGAGTGAGGGCACCGGCCTTTTCAAAATTTTGATGGAATAGATTTTTTGCAAGTTGCTGAGTGAGTGTGGAACCACCACCACCATCCTGACCGGGAACAAAAGCAAGTGTAACAGCACGGAACAAACTTTTCAAATCAATACCGCTGTGATTGTAAAAGCGTTTGTCTTCTGTGGCTATTAAACCTTTTACGAGGTACGGTGAAAGTTCTTCATAAGAAATTTCAATCCGGTTCTCGTTGTAATAGGAACCGAGTACTTCGTAGTCGGCAGAATATATAGTTGTGCTTACAGCATTGTTGGGGTTTTGAATGGCATCAAGGTCGGGCATTTCGCCAAGCATACCGAAATTAACCCCGATGAAAAACAGCATTACCAAAACAACGAACGACCAGAAAAAAATCTGAACGCGGATAAATACCTCCTTAAAATTGTTCGGATTGAATTTGAAGAAGCTGCCTATTGACGATTTTGATTTTGCCACGAGACAAATTTATGCAGATGCGTAAACTATAACGCTAACAGCGCAAAATCATTATAACAAAAGGAAAGTTTTTGAATAGAGGAGAGGACAATTATTTTTCCTTGTGCTGCACGGTTAATTCCAGCGCATTGTAAAACTCCGCACCGTATTTTCTGGTCAATGCCTCTTTCAAAAATTTGTAAACCGGAACTTTTAATGCTTTGCCATTCTTGCACGCAGCTTTGCATACATGCCAGCGTTCGTAGTTTACCGCATCGTAGTTTTTGTATTTGGTAATGCGTATGGGGTAAAGGTGGCAGCTAATAGGTTTCTTCCAGTCAATCACTTTATCGTTATAAGCTTTTTCAATACCGCAGCCTACTACTCCGTTTTTATCGCGCACCAGCCAGGCACAGCCTTCATCTTTTTTCATTAGCGGAGTGCAGTACTCTTTGTTTTCTTTCACCAAAACATACTTGCCCTGTTTTTCAATAGTGGCAATTCCTTCTTCGGTTAAGTAGGGTTTTACTTTCGGGTAGATATCATCTAAAATCTGTAACTCGTCTTTATCGAGCGGTGCGCCAAAGTCACCGGCTATGCAACAGGCGCCTTTACAGGCGTTCAGGTCGCAAACAAATTGTTCTTCTACCACATCATCGCTGATGGTTTTATCGTCAATAACAATCACGCTTTTTTATTTTCGTGCAAGATGAAAAAATTATTTCTTTTTCTTTTTCTGTTGTGCTCGGCCTTTGTGCAGGCGCAATACAATTCGCTTCTGTGGAAAATTTCGGGCAACGGTTTGAAGAAGCCATCGTTTCTGTATGGCACCATGCATACCAGCGATTCGCGCGTGTTGGCTATGGGCGATAGTGCTATGCCTTATTTTAATTCGGCTAAAGCGTATGCTATGGAATTAGACCCCAAGGAAGCACTTGATATGAGTTTACTTTCGAAACTTATGATGGGCAAAGGCTACTCGCTTAAGAAAATGATACCGGAGCGGGAATACAATATTCTCGATTCGGTGGTGAAGAAGGAAACCGGTTTTTCTGTTTCGCTTTTTGATAATGTGGCACCGGTGCTTACCATGACCATTTTTGAAACAAGCGGAATGGAATTAAGTGATGCAGGCGGCAAGAGTAAGAAGGATGTGCTCGATTTATATTTCCATAAACTTGCAAAGAAGAAGAAGAAGAAAATAATAGGTATTGAAACAGTTGATGAACAGATTGATGCGCTGAATTCGCTGAGCTATCAGGAGCAGGCAGATTTGCTGATAAAGGAA
>Ga0114969_10001110_pt1 | contig 22905 bp, 16 predicted proteins | sample M_130807_MF_Meta_FD_87316 | JGI IMG/M metagenome (GOLD analysis project Ga0114969, IMG submission 87316) | Freshwater microbial communities from Lake Montjoie, Canada to study carbon cycling - M_130807_MF_MetaG | ecosystem: Environmental > Aquatic > Freshwater > Lake | place: Lake Montjoie...
AATCCTGCCATCGAAAGATCATCGGCTGTTTTGCCAGCGAAGAATTCACTAAGATGAACTCTATCGTAGGCTGGCCGCACCTCTTCGCCAAATACCACCAATTCAAATTGATCGGCACTCGCTTTGCTCATCAGCTTTTCGCAAAACTTATAGCCCACCATTCCATTTCCAATAACTACAATTTTAACTTTTTTCATATCTCTATATAAATCAAATTCAACGTCTCAACACTTGCAATTTTCTTCACTAAATTATATTCAGTAAAACAAAAATATTTAAACACCTACTTTTAAAACTAAACATTTGCAAACTGTATTTTTACAACTTTAAAACAAATAAATTACAGTTATCATATATTTAAATTTACAATTAATTAAACATAAAACAAAGGTTTTTAAATAATTTATTTAGGCAAGCCTAAATAATTAATCTAATATTAAAGTAAGTCACATGCAGCAATCAAACCTTCAATATTTTAGAACTTTTTCTTACATTTAAATACCAATACATTCAAAGTGAAAAAAACAACACCCCTTCTGCTTCTGTTGTTCTGCTTAACAACAATAAAATACAGCGTTGCACAAAACAAGATCAACTGGCTGAGTTTTGAACAAATGGAAGTCTTGCAAAAAAAAGAAAAGCGCCCTGTCATTATTGACGTATACACAGATTGGTGCGGTTGGTGCAAAAGACTCGATGCCACTACCTATGCCGATCCAAATATTATCGGCTACATTTCAAGAAATTTTTACGCCATTAAATTCAATGCGGAAAGTAGAGACAGTATTTTATTTCAAGGCAAAACTTATCGCAATAGAAATCCAAACGCAACTCGATCAACGCATGATCTCGCCACAGTATTAATGGGTGAAAAACTATCCTACCCCACTACCATTTACCTCAACAACGAAAGTCAGCCAACCTTAGTTGTTCCAGGTTATTTAGATGTAAATCAAACCCTTCCTTTTTTGATCTATCATGCCGAACAACTCAATAGCAATAGCAACATCAACGATTTTAACAACGATTTCAAAAAAGCCTTTGAAGGCAAAAGAAACGACTCCACAAAAATTCATTGGATATCCCTAGACGAAGCGGTAGTCCTTCAAAAGAAAAATCCAAAAAAGATTTTTGTTCATTTGAAAAACAATGCCTTTGTCAGCGATCGCGTTATGGGTGGATCTTCTTTTGAATCAGCCGATGTCATCAGCGCTTTAAACAACTACTACTGCGTAGAAATTGACGTTTTAACGGGTGACACTATTCGCTTTCAAAACAATACCTTCATCAATCCTGCACCAGGAAAAGGCATTCACCAAATTGCTTATGGATTGCTTCAAAACCAAATTGGATTCCCAAGCGTGGTCATCATTAACGAAGACGCATTGGTCTTGGCTCCCATCAAACAATATCTGACCGAAAAACATTTAGCAGCACTTTTGAGTTACTTTGAAAAGAAAGCATACCTAGAAAAAACATTTCCCGATTACATTAAAGAGATGCGCTAACAATAAATTAATTCACTTACGCAATGTGTTCGAAGCACATAAACTTAATTTTTGCACAGTATCTATTTTTTTATTTGACTTCAGCGTACTATTTATTGCGACCTAACAGCAATTAATTATATATATGATTAAATACACATCAATATTCATAAGCATTTAAAGTAATGAGGTTAGCTGAAAATTGTGCGCTAAATGCAAAATCATGTTTTAAGAGCTTCAACTTAAATAGTAACTTTCTGTTTTTTTTAGTTGTTTTACTCTCAACGGTAAGTTTAGATAATCGGCGCTTAACAAATGTGCCACATTAATGACTTAGATGAGAACCAAATTCACAAGTACACTTTTACTATTATCGGCTATTTTCAATACAATTATCGCTCAAGAAGTGTTTCAAAGTGGTTTGGGCTCCTACAACTTAACACTTCCTCCCGACGACTACCAAGGCGGAAATACTTTTGACGAAATTGGTGGCGGCATTGCTGGAGCTAGCTTTATTACCAAAGGCCCAAATTATGTTGGACCTTTTCAATCACATCAGTGGTGGACTTCCGCCCTTTGGAATGTAAATAGAGGTGATGGAACCGACGGCGAAATAACCTACAGAGGTGACAAGCATTCAAAAATGATGACTGCTGACCCCTTGCTCATTACAGCAAAAAGCTATGGCTACGACCTTTTATATAGAAGCAACGCCAATCAAACCAGTGGCGCAAATGACATTCTTAATGGCCCATGGAACCCCGGTATGCGCATTGGATTCACCGGACAAGCTGCGACTGAAACATCTATAGATGGATACGGTGATTGGCATGCAGTATTTCGACAAGCATGGAATGGTGATGTTTTGACCGCCACAGCATCAAAGGGTTGCCCCTACTTGTTTTTGCAAAGACAAGGCAACACTGATTTCACCGTTAGCTACCCTGGAGGACCTGCTAGAATTAATGCTAAATATTCCGATGGCACCGTTGATGCTTTAATGTATACGTCAAGTCCACAAGGCGACCCATTAACCGATCAAACCATGGCGATATTTTTGCCAAAAGGTTGCTTAATTAACGGCACCCCCTTCGCCTCATTACCCGCTGTTGGCGGAACCGTATCCAACAATTTCACCATTGACGTACCCAATGGCAACAACTACCTATCTGTTGCCGTGATGCCTGATAAAACACTGGCTTCGCTCACGCTTTTTGCGCAACATGCCTTCAACTTTATCACCGCCACCAACCACACTTATTCCTACGACGAAACACAAGCAAAACTAACCACAAGCTTCGCCACCACCACCAGCAATGTTTATGGCGGAAACAACAACGGAACACTGCAAGTATTGTATAGACACCAATGGCTCTATAGTCCAGAAGCCAGCAGCACTGCCAACACCAATTTAGTGTATTTTTCTCCCCGAGGCAGAATGAAAATGCTCGCCACCAACAACTTCACCACAGTGATGGACAACCAGGGAATATTACCCAATCTCGGTTTGGCGAACAACGGCAGCACAGCGCAACTCCAAACCTTTATTGATAATTTTGCTGCAGGAATTAATCCAATGCCCACTGCAGCAGATGGTTATGCAAAAGATCAATTTGGAGATCTCGTGACACATATTCAACTGGCAGAACAAATTGATGATTTCACAGCAAAAAATAAAATGCTTGCTGAATTAAAAAGTCGCCTTATTGACTGGCTTACAGCGCCCACCGGAGAAGCTGGCTACAACAGATACTTCGCCTACAGTCCACTATTCAACCATATGTCACACTATCCCAATGGCTTTGGTTCTTCAGGAACAATGGTTGACGGCCACTTTCACGTTGGGTATTTTGTAATGGCGGCAGCCATACTCGCACGCTACGATGCCACTTTCGTAACGCAATACAAAGGAATGGTTGAAACCATGATCCGATCCATCAATAATTATAGCAAGGACATGACTGACCCAGGTAACAATGGCGCCGTGCGCCCTTGGTTTCCCTACCTCAAATATTTCGATCCCTATGCAGGATTCTCCCATGCTGGCGCTAATGGAGGTGGGCAAGAATCCATATCTGAAGCCATGCAATTTGCCTCTGGCGTTTTCCTTTGGGGAGAAACCATTCACGACGACAATTTACGAGATCTTGGCGCCCTACTCTATATCACGGAAGGAGAAGCTGGAAGACAGTATTGGTATGATGTTGACGGCGAAGTCAACGGCGCTAATACCAGCAACGGAAACTACTGCACCGCCTATGCATGGCGACACATGTGCCGAACAGGTGATGCTGGTGGCACGCACGACACCTATTTTGGCGGCAATCCAGTCGCTGGCGTCTGGATCGATTACTTGCCTTGGTCAGCTTCTACCATTTGGAGTGGCACCAACTTCGCAGGTTCAGCAGCCAACTATGCCGACCTGGGTTTGAACTACCCCAATTACCCCATTGCTGCAGGAACAGGAAGCACCAAACCAATGGGCGGAGAAATTGTTCCTCTACAAGCCATCACTGATCCACAAGGCGCCATTGCAGCTTTCAATAATTACCGCGCTTCCTGCAACTGGTCTCCCAATGGCTACGCCTTCGCCTATCATTGGATGCACACCTTCGACAGTTGCGGCGTTTATGTAGGCGCAGCAATACATGCCAATATCACCAGCTACGGAATCTTTCAAAAAGATTCCTGCGACACTTGGTACCGACACTATATGATGTACAATCCTCCTGGTGACCCTGTGCGGACAGTGAAATTTACCGATGGAACTTGCTGGCAATTACCCAAAGACACCGTGGTCACCTATACTTTGCTGGGCCCCGACTCTACCGGTCCCGTTACTGCTGACAAACACAGCATATGCATTGGCGAATCTTTCAAACTGAATTACCATAATTTTAAAGTGTGCGACAAAGACACTACTATGGAATACCAGGTTTCTACGGATGGCATTAACTGGAGCAAACTCTACAATGTGCGCTCGGGAGGAGACTCCCTTACGGTTAATGTTACCCCTACCAGCACGGGGAAATTTTACTACCGCGTGGTAATGCTCAATGAATACCTCAAACAACCCTATCTACTTTGTCATCCCGGTAACGACACTGCCGATGTGAGCGAGCAAGACATGGTCACTGTATCGAGTTGCGGTTGCGACACAGTTGGAAACATAAAACTCAGCAGCAATCGCATATGCATGGGCAATAGCATTAGTGCTTCTACCTCAAAATTCATTATCATGACCAGCGACACCATTGTCGACTTTCAACATTCAACCAATAAAATTAATTGGACAACAATACAACGCGTTGGACCTAGCAATTTTCACAACGACAACAATGTAAACATCACCCCTTCTACTAAAGGATGGAACTACTACCGCACTGTAATGATTAACGCACCTGACCCTGCGTGTACCAACGACACCGCGCAACTTTCAAAAATCGGTCAGGTCGACAGTGTTTTGGTTGACGAATTGGTCATTGCAAAAGCAGGCAACGACAGTACCATTTGCGGAAGCAATTTCACGCTACAGGGCAACACCCCCAAAGCAGGAACCGGCATTTGGACCATCTCAGCGGGCAGTGCAATTTTTGACAACATCACTACCCCAAAAGCCAACGTAAGCGGACTCGCCATTGGCGCAAACACCTTTGTATGGTCAATCCTCAATGGCGCATGTCCGCTTGCGTCGGCTTCGGTTACCATCACAAAAGACAATCCTATTTCTCCTGCCGTAGCTGGCATTGCGCAAACATTGTGTTCTAGCAGCGCTGTACTCAATGCTACAACCCCTATTTCAGGAACTGGCAAATGGACTTTCACTTCAGGACTCGCTACTATCGCCGATTCACTCGATCCAAAAACAGCAGTAAGTAATCTATCGGTCGATACCAATATTTTTGTATGGACTGTTTCTAAAGGGGATTGCGCCGTATCAAGAGACAGCGTGCTAATTGTGCGCGATGACAACCCCTCGTTGGCTATTGCGGGAGCCGATCACAATAAATGTGGCGATAAAGATACCTTAGCTGCAAACACCCCAATCATTGGAAAAGGAAAATGGACTGTTATTGCGGGGTCAGGGACTTTTAGCGATGACACATCAGCTAGCACGAAAGTCGACGGCCTTACCTTAGGCACAAATACTTTCGAATGGACCATTTCCAATGGCACTTGTCCCGATTCAAAAAGTCAAATCAACATTACAAGCACCAGCGGTCCATCCATAGCTATTGCAGGCAACAATCAACAACTGTGCTTGAACAACGCTGTGCTTGATGCCGACGCTGCAGCGAGCGGAACTGGTCAATGGTCGGTGTCAAAAGGAGCTGCAATAGTTAGCAATCCATTTGATCCAAAATCAACCGTTAGCCAACTCTCTCCCGACACCAATACTTTTGTATGGACCATATCCAAAGCCTTATGCGTCGCAACAAAAGCAAGTGTCAATATTGTAATTGACCGTAAACCATCTATGGCTTTAGCAGGCGTTGACCACAGCACTTGTAAAAGTACTGATACCATGACGGCCAGCACTCCTTTAATAGGCATTGGCTCATGGACACTGGTATCGGGCACTGCAAATATTAACGATGTTTTAGCACCAAACGCCACAATTTCAAACTTAAGTGCCGGAAGTACTGTTGTAATGCACTGGTCTATAGCCAACGGAACTTGTGAAAACGACACACAAAGTGTGAAAATCACAGTACTTGCTCCACCCGAAATCAATTTAGGGGAAGACACGCTGCTTTGCGAAAACGATAAAATCACCTTGAACGGCGGACCAATCAACCGATCGTATTTGTGGCAAGACCAAAGTACTTCACCAACTTTCATCGCAACACAAGCAGGCAATTACTGGGTAAAAGTAAGCGAAGGAAAGTGCAGTACAAGTGACACTATTGCGCTAAGTGACGATTGCCCTTTTATATTTTATTTACCCAATTCATTCACTCCCAACGACGATAATAAAAATGACATTTTCTTACCAAAAGCTGCTAATATTGACGAATACGAAATGTTGATTTTCAACCGCTGGGGGGAACAAATTTTTTCATCAAACGACCTGTCAGCGGGCTGGAATGGGAAAACTGCAAAAGGCAATCTCGCGCAAATTGACGTCTATGTATACGTGGTAAACTTTATGTTCATCAATGCAAACGGGAAATTGCAAAAGCACAATCGTCTCGGAAAAGTATCTCTGATACGCTAAAGAAACGCTACACTTTACCTTGCATCATTCGCACTACTTTACTGACTAATTTACGCGGCGTAAAGCGCACTGAATTGGCCATAATAAAATTCATCACGCCATGAATCGCAACACTTTTACCTTGCAACATGGCACGGTAACCGTAAATGGCAACTTCCTTTGAACTTGCTAATTTTCTGCCTTTAAATAGGCGGCTGTTTTCAGCGGCGGCCGCGACCTTAAAAGCACTTTCGGTGGCGCCCGGGCACAAAACCGTAACACTTATCCCCTTGTCTCGAACCTCATTGTCGACAGCCTCTGAAAAACTCAACACGTAAGCCTTCGTAGCAAAATAGACAGCCATCAAAGGCCCAGGTAAAAAAGCAGCAACGGAAGCGACATTCATTATTTTTCCGCTTCCTTTTTTTAACATATCGTGCAAATAAAGTTGTGTAAACTGAGTGAGCGTTGTGATATTCAAATGAATCATTTGCTCATTCTTCAACCAATTGCTTTCATCAAAAAAACCAAAGTCGCCAAAACCAGCATTGTTAATCACGTAGTCGATGCTAATATTTTTACTTACTGTTTCATTGTAAACTTCTAAAGCAGCATTTTGCTGCGACAAATCTTTTGCAATCACAAGCACCTTCACACTATATAATGTTTCCAATTCCAATTTAAGCTCATCCAACTTATTCTTATTTCGAGCCACCAATACCAAATCCCCTCCTGCCGCTGCATGCACGCGCGCTAGCTCCATTCCTATGCCACTCGATGCTCCTGTAATCAATGCTGTTGCCATACACTTATTTAAATTTTTGACAAAGCTACTGTTAAAATGCGCCATACTTCCTTCGTTTCGCAAATTACACATACCACAAAACCGATTTTTGGCTTTACAGTGGCACATTCCTAAATCAAAAAAAAATAAGTCAAGTACGCGATTGGCTTTTTCAACAACACGCAAGATAGTCACAACACAGCACGTACCCACAGCGCAAATAACTAATTATCAATTGAATACACTTATTTAAATCTCTTTATTTAAAATTTCATTTTTTGAGACTAAGCAAAATAGATGTGTGAAAATTAATTTTGATTTTACATTCATTTTTTCCATCTTGTGATTCCTTTTGCTACTACGAGAGGAAAAACTATTAATTAACTTAAAAACTACCCATGAAAAAAAACAACTACTTTGTAGCTGCGTTTCTACTGTTGCTTTCAACCGTAGGTGCCTACGCAGGCAACACCCGAGTGATCGGCTACTTCCCATCTTACCGAGCGACAACGGATGTTTCAGCACAATGCACAAAATTAACGGACATCATTTTTTCCTTCATCAACTCAAACACTGATGGAACGCTGATTACTGGCAATGCTAGTGATGCAACCTTCGGTTTCGACATGAACAAGTACATTATTGTGCGCGATGCAGCTTCACTCAAAGGAACCAATCTTTGGTTGGCTGTAGGGGGCGCTGATCAACCTGGCTTGAGAGCAGCACGATTGGCTACTGTATGCGGAAACTCTGGTTACAGAGACACTTATGCTGCTGCCTTGATTGCTTTTGCTACTGCTCCAACAACTAGCTGCTATGGCATCTCTATCGACTGGGAATTCCCAACTGATGCTGGCGCCAAAACAGCACATCTTGCTTTTATGCAGTTATTGAGAACCAAAATCGCTGCTTCATCAAACCCTAATTTGAAATTAGCGATAGCTGTTGGTGGTGAAACAACAGGTCAAATCAATCATACACAATACCTTGACGCAAGCTTCTTTTCGTCAAACGCAAATCTTGTAGACGAGTGGCACATCATGGCCTACGACTTCCCAACCAACTATGACGGCACTTACCATTCTTCTTTAGCAAACGCCACTACTTCTTTAGAAGGTTGGAATGGCAAAGGGGTTCCTTACAACAAAATGGTTTTAGGTGTTCCTTTTTACGGAAGAGGCACTAACAATCGAAACCTCGAAATAAAATACAACGACTGGACACCAAGCTCTATAATTTACAATGCAGACCTTAATGCGAGCTACTCTTACAATGGCATCGTTACCTTAAAAGCAAAAGTCGACTTAGCGGTAAACAAAGCTGCCATGGGTATTTTAATTTGGGATTTAGGCCAAGATTTAGCCCCTTCTCACCAGTATTCATTGTTGAATGGTATTGATGCTTATGTATACACTCTTTGTAATATTCCTAAACCCAATTTGGGTCCTGACAAAGGATTTTGCGCACCCAATGCCGTAACATTAGATCCAGGTGTTGCATCTGCAGGTGGCAGAACTTTTTCTTGGTACAAAGACAATGCTATTATCAACGGCCAATCAGGTTTAACGTATTCAGCTTCAGCTGCAGGAACTTACAAAGTAGTCATTGACCAAGGTGCTGGCTGCTCTAAATCCGACGAAATCGCTGTTGTCGCAGGCTCTCCTTTTATTACGGTAGGTGCTAACGGCTGTGTTGGAGACAATTTAAGCTTAACAGTAAGTAATCCAACAAATGGAAAAACATACGACTGGTACGACCAAGCTGTGAGCGGTACCAAAAAAGGATCAGGCACAAGCTACTCTCAAGTGTTTAACAGCAATACCACTTTGTATGTTGAAGAAAAAGCTGCTGGGGTGAGTACTTACACTTCCTCTACTGCGCTTGTTCAGGCAAACTATGCATGGAATGGTAAACCAGGTGCCGGCGTTTACGCAAGAGCTGACTTCATGACTGTTGTAAAAGACCTTACCATTAAATCTGTTCGTGTTTTCGCCAACGGTCCGGCAGGTGCCACTTTCACCATTAAAGTACTCAAAGCCATTGACAATACGCTTGTAGCTGAAAGCTCAAGTAACGTCATTGCAGCTGATGGCACTAAACAATCTTGGGAATATACTTTAAAAGATGTCAATATTGGCATCACTTTAACGCCTGGCGAATACTTCATCACAGCAAATGTTACTGCCGGCTCATTGGCAATGAAATTCGACCCTGCAGCGAGTACAGTGACAACTGAAACTGGCGTTTACTCTCTTGGCATTCACTGCCACACCAATTTCGGCAGCGGATTCCTAAAAAGCGAAACAAGCGACGTGAACAGCTACAAAAACGCTGGCCAATTGTACAACTACGTTATTGAAACGGGTGCCAATGCTTCTTGCGGAAGAACGCCTGCAACAGCAACTGTCATCACTTGCGGCCCGCCAACAGTAACAATCACAGCGCCAACGAGCAACCAAGATTTTCCTTTCGTACTCAATAGCACTGTTACTTTAACTGCAACTGTGGTAGACGAAACGAGTGTATCTTCGGTGTCTTTTGAAATTTGGGATGGACTTACAAAATTAGAAACCATCAGTCCTATTCAATCAGGCTCAGTATACTCAGCAGTTTGGACAATGACTACCTACTACACATCTAAGCAATATACTTTGAAAGTAGTTGCGAAAGACAACCTACTCAATACAACGACGCAACCGCAAAACTTTACGGTTACTTCAGGTGTTGGTGCGGTGGAAGTACTTTCTTTCAACGATGTGAAACTTTACCCAAACCCTGCTTCTGACAATGTGAACATTGCTATAGATGTAACCAACGGCGGCGCTGCTTCACTTGCAGTATATGACTTAGCCGGAAGAGCTATCTACTCAGAAAACTCAACGTTGAATGCAGGCAAAAACACAAGTACTATTTCTGCGCAAAACTTCGCTGCAGGAACTTACTTGCTTAAAGTTACGCTTGACGGACAATCTCTTAACAAGAGTTTTTCTATCGTAAAATAGAAACCACACACTTTCAAAAAAAGGGGCGAATTTTTCGCCCCTTTTTTTGTACCCAAAAACAGCGCAACTTTTAAGTTGATTTAGCAGTAGAACAATCGCGTAAATGCGTTATTTTTACCACTACAAATAGAAGCAGGAATGGAAGTAGTCATCGATATTGAAAAAGAAAAACAAGAGATTTTAAAACGTTACCGCGGTTTGCTGCGTGCCTGCAAGCGCACACGCGACGATCACGATAAAAAACTCATTCGAAAAGCACTCACTGTAGCGATCAATGCGCACAAAGAGATGCGCCGAAAGTCGGGTGAACCCTATATTTATCACCCAATAGAAGTTGCCAGAATTGTAGCCGATGAAATCGGTTTAGGCACTACATCCATTGTTTGTGCACTTTTACACGATACTGTTGAAGACACGTACATTACCCTCGACGACATCAACTCCATGTTCGGTGAAAAGGTGATGAAAATTGTTGATGGCCTCACCAAAATTTCGTCTCTCGCCGATCCTGAAGACAGCATGCAATCGCTCCAAGCAGAAAATTTCAGAAGAATTCTTTTGACACTTTCTGACGATGTGCGTGTCATCCTCATAAAACTTGCCGACCGATTGCACAACATGCGCACCATGGAATTCATGCCGCGCCATAAACAGTTGAAAATTGCCTACGAAACCTTAAACATCTACGCACCACTTGCACATCGATTGGGTTTGTACGCCATTAAAACCGAACTCGAAGACCTCGGCCTGCGCTACACAGAACCCGAACTTTACCGCCAAGTAGAAGAAAATTTGGCAGCCAGCCAGAAAAAAAGAACGCGCTACATCAATAAATTCAGCTTGCCCATCATCAATGTACTCAGCGACAAAGGTTTTAGTTTCGACATTAAAGGGCGAACCAAAAGCATTTTCTCCATCGCCCAAAAGATGAAAAACAAGGGCGTGACTTTTGATGAAGTATACGACATTTTTGCCATCCGTATCATTTTGAACTCGGCTCCTGAAAACGAAAAATCGGATTGTTGGAAGGTATATTCTCACGTCACCGACTACTACACTCCGCGTCCCGACAGATTGCGCGATTGGATATCAACACCCAAAGGAAATGGCTACGAATCATTGCATACCACGGTGATGGGACTCGATGGAAAGTGGGTTGAAGTGCAAATTAGAACCCAGCGCATGGATGCCATTGCTGAAAAAGGATTGGCTGCCCACTGGAAATACAAGTCGATGACTGCCGAGCAAGAAACGCACCTCGACCAATGGATCGCTAAAATCACCAAAATGCTCGAGGCACCCGAGGGCAATGCACTCGAGTTTATCGACGATTTCAAACTCAATTTCTTCGCCGATGAAATCTATGTTTTCACCCCGGCGGGAGACATTAAAACTTTGCCAAAAGGCGCAACAGCACTCGACTTTGCTTACGAAATTCACTCGCGCATTGGCGACCAATGCATTGGCGCTAAAGTAAACCACAAATTGGTGCCACTGAACTTCGAAATGGAGAGCGGCGCACAAATTGAAATCATCACCTCTAAAAAACAAACACCTAAAGAAGAATGGCTCAATTATGTAGTGACTGCAAAAGCAAAATCTGCCATTAAAGAAGCGCTTAAAGAGGAACAAAAACAGAGGGCTCTTGAAGGCAATCAAATTTTCAAGGATTGGATGCAACAAGCCAATGAAGCAGTCAACAGCAATGTTTTGGGAATGATCGCAAAGCATTTCGATGCCAAAACACCTTTCGATCTTTACTTCAAAATAGCCAACAAAGAAATCAACCTAGTTGATTTAGAAAATTTCTTCAAGCAAAAGACAGACAAAAAAAATCTTGATAAAATCAAGCGTCAGCAATCGAAGGGCGAAAAAATAGGCATGCTCAACCTTGGCAGCGAACAACATTTAAAATACACTTTAGCGACTTGCTGCAACCCTATTCCAGGCGACGAAGTTTTTGGCTTTCACAGTGACACTGACGAGATATTGATACACAAAACCAATTGTCCGAACGCCATGAATTTGCTGTCGAATTTTGCCGGCAAATCTATTAAAGCCCAATGGACCAACACCAACAACGTTGCGTTTTTAACCGGCGTTGAGTTTGTGGGAATCGACGATGTGGGCTTGGTCAACAAAATCACGTCGGTCATCTCCAAGGAATCCAATGTAAACATCAAATCGATTTACTTCAACTCAGAAGGAAATTTCTTCGAAGGAAAAATCATGTTGTTTGTATCAGATACCGATCAGCTCAAAAGTTTGATTGAAAAACTTAAGCACATCAATGGTGTACACAAGGTAAATCGGATATTAGAGGTAGTTGCCTAGCATGATGTGCAACATTAAGTTTTTAAGCCTTCGCATTTTTCATTAATTTCATCGCTTCAACAGAAGAACGAATGAAAAAATTATTGGCAACAGCAGCGCTATTTTCCTTAGGATCATTATTTGCGCAGCAAAACATTAACGGCATTGACGAGCTCATTTCACTGCCACAACCGCAGCAAACGGCAATCGTAAAAAAATCGCTTTATTCCCCCACTGAAGCCCAGCAGCAGAGCTTGCTCAGCGAAGGCAAATTCAGAGGTGTCAACCCTGAAACAGTGGTAGGCGGCACCACTTTCGACTTGCAAACCAATGGCTCCAATCAAAAAAGAATTGTCAACCAAGGCGATGGCACGCTTTCATTGTGCTGGATGCTATCGTATTTGGACAACTCCAAAAACCCTACAGACCGAGGCAGCGGCTACAACTACTTCAATGGAAACAGCTGGATCTACAGTCCCGACAACATTCTCACCCGCCTCGAAAGCAAAAGAACGGGGTGGCCCAATATGCTCACCACCCAAAGCGGCAAAGAAATCATCATTTCACACGGATCCATCGACACCTCATTGGTAATGCTGTCGCGCAATACAAAAGGCAGTGGCGCTTGGACTCAAAAAAATCTATTTCCAGGGCAGCATCTCATTTGGTGTCGCGCAGTGGTAGGTGGCGCCAATGGCAATACCATTCATCTGATCGCCGTTACACCTTCGGCAAAAGAAAACGGACCTAAATACAACGGCATGGATGGCGCGCTGCTCTATTCTAAGTCCATCGACGGAGGTAACTCTTGGTCAGCACTCGCGCAAGTGCAAGGCGTTGACAGCAATTTCTCAATTGGCTTGTCAGGAGACTGCTACTCCATTGACGCCAGTGGCGACAACGTAGCAATAGTCGTTGGCGACAGCTGGTCGGACGTGCTCTTGGCAAAGTCTACTAACAATGGAGACACTTGGACCAACACCACCATTTTCACATTTCCTTATCCGCATTTCGACGAAAAGACAACACTCACACCCGACACCCCATACACCGCTGATGGCTTCACCGAAATACTGCTCGACCTCAACGGCACTGCGCATGTATGGTATGGAAATATGCGCGTAAGAAACGAAAAAATAAACAACGATTCCTTGTCACTTTTCGTTGGCACAAATGGATTGATTCATTGGAAAGAAGGCGATGTAAAACCAAGTATTATTGCGCAAGCAATCGATTTAGATGGCGATCAGCTTATCACAACCGCCAAGGACCAAGGCTATGAATTCCCCATCTACAACTGCGGACTCTCGTCCATGGCTTCTGCAGGAATTGATGCCGACGGCGTGATATACGTAGTTTATTCAGCCTTTGTTGAAGGATTTTACAGCAGTCCCGGCATGCAAAATTACCGACATTTGTACGCCATTAAATCTTTTGACAATGGCAATACCTGGACTTACCCCAACGACATTACTCCTTCCACAGATGACCGCTACCGCGAATACGTTTACCCTTCCTTAGCGCGTTTGGTTGACAACAACTTGCACATTATTGCGCAAGAAGACAATGAGCCGGGCTTAGCGATATCTAGTGAAAATGACCCTTTCAATGTCAATAATCTCGAATACTTAAAAGTGACTACAGCACTTGACATTGCGGTAAAGGAAGTACTTTCTCCAAAAAATAAAGTAGACCTCTATCCCAATCCAAGCAGCGCCAACAAAGTCCAGATTACTTTACAGTTGAACGAAGGCACTGAAGTAAAGCTTTCTATTTGTGATGTATTGGGAAAAAACATTGACACTCAATACTGTGGTTTTAAATCAGCAGGATTGCAACAAATAGAAGTCAATACTTCAACATTTAAAGCAGGCGTGTATTTTGTAACCCTCAGCGCAGGCTCAGTCAACAGCACAAAGCAAATGGTCATTCAATAAAACCAAAGCAAAAAAAAGAGGCCTTGATTGTTGTCAAGGCCTTTTTTTCTTTTCAATTTAAAACAAATGCTTCTCTGCATGGTAAGACGAGCGCACCAAGGGACCGCTCTCCACGAATTTAAAACCCATTTTAAGTCCTTCTTCCTGATACTTTGAAAATTGATCGGGGTGAATAAATTCAACCACTGGCAAGTGCTTCACGGTAGGCTGCAGGTATTGTCCTAAAGTCAAAACATCAACATTGACCGAGCGTAAATCTTCCATGGTTTCAAAAACCTCTGCTTCACTTTCACCCAAGCCCAACATCACTCCCGATTTGGTTTTCATGCCTCCTTCTTTCAAGCGGCGCAGCAATTCCAAACTGCGGTCGTATTTCGCTTGAATGCGCACTTCTTTGGTAAGACGACGCACGGTTTCTAAATTATGCGACACAATTTCTGGTGCCGCATCAATAATAATTTGCAAGTTTTCCCATTTTCCAGCGAAATCAGGAATCAAGGTTTCCATGGTCGTTCCTGGACTCAAACGACGCACTGCTTTAATAGTTTCCATCCATATTCCGGCGCCACCATCTTCAAGGTCGTCGCGATCCACAGATGTAATCACCGCATGTTTTACCTCCATCATTTTGATGGATTTTGCCAATTTAACGGGTTCAAAAGGATCAACATTTGCGGGCTTTCCTGTTGATACAGCACAAAATCCGCAAGAGCGCGTGCATACATTCCCCAAGATCATAAAGGTAGCGGTGCCCGCACCCCAACATTCCCCCATGTTTGGACAACTACCGCTTTCACATATGGTATGCAATTTATGCTCTTCCACCAAACCCCTAACCTTTCTGTAATTCTCACCAGTAGGCAGTTTCACGCGCAACCATTTCGGCTTTGGCACTCTTTTTATTTCTTCTGAATCACTCATATCCAACATTTAACGATACCACTTCTTTCCATATACCACCCCCAAATAAATCGATACAAAAAACGGATAATTTTTTGTGCTAGCCAAGATAGGAACATCTTTGTAATATACATCTACCACAATTCCTGTTTCTATGGCCCTTACTTTTTCCAAGGCACCACCATATTCAAAACTCAGTCCCATTTTTCCATAAGCGCCAGGCATCAGCGACAATTCATTGAACCCGTGTGAAAATGGGGCCCCTCCTTTGATCGAGCTCTTGTTGGCATTTGTAAATTTTTCAAAAACCTTAGTATTTCCAGAAGATTCAATTTCAAAATAGCTGGGTTTTAAAAAACAAAGCGATAAACCTCCAGCATACAGCATGCGTATTTCAACGTGGCTCTTATTGCTCTTTGATGCAATCACCTTTTGCACACCATAACCTGCCCGCAACAGCAGTAATGAATTGAGTTCGCCATAAACAAAGCTAAGCGAATTGTTAATTTGACTTGAAGGAATGACGTAAGATTTTGGATGTGCCATCGTGCACAAATCCATATCCAACATCCTTTTTTTGTAAGCTGTAACATGAGTAGCTCTTCTAAAATTTATGCCAATTCCTGAGGTGTGCAAAAATACCTGTCCCGCCATCTCTTGGTGGTAATCCACCATATTTACCACAGTATCTTCTACCTGCCCTAAACAAAGCAGCGAAGTACTTAGGCAAATAAGAAATAATATCTTTACTTTGAGATGCATTTACAACACAAATATAACCAAAATACCTCGCGCTATGGCAACCGCTATTGTTGAATATTCAGGAGACTTGCGAACAAAGTCTACACACGTAAAATCAAATATCAGTATCATCACTGATGCGCCAACAGACAACCATGGCAAGGGCGAATCTTTTTCTCCCACCGACTTACTTTGCTCTTCTTTAGGTAGTTGCATGATGACCTTGATGGGCATTGCTGCACAAAGTCACGGCTTTCCTTTCACCAAAGCAAGTATAGAGGTCACTAAAGTGATGGGAGAAAATCCACGCCGTGTAACTGAGATCATTTGCAAAGTAAAAGTGGGCGATACGGGCTACGGTGAAAAAGAAGTGCGCATTCTTAAAATGGCGGCGCTTACCTGTCCAGTTGCCAAAAGTTTACATCCTGAAATCAAGCAGGACATCAGCTTTGAATTCGTTAAATAAAAGATTTTATTTTGCTAAGCGAACAATCTTCATGAGAAGTATTGAACACGCATTTGCCGTCTTTAATCAGCAACATTTGCGGTGAGGCATGTGTTACGCCAAAACGCGAAGCGATGGAATCGGATACCGATCTATAATTTAGCAAATCAAGTAAATAGATTGAAACTTTGTCGGTGATTTCACCTTGATATTCACTTTCGATGACTTTTTTTGCCATCAAACTAATGGAGCATCGGGTACTGTGCTTGTACAACAAAACCGGCTGTTCCGCAGAAAGAGCAACAATATCATTCAGCTGTTGTTCCGTGCTTACGAACTTCCACCAACTCATTAAATGCCTGCCGCTTTTTCAACATTGGCCTTTGTGTATGCGGGACACACCTCGTGAGAAGATCCACATGCTTGTAACATCATCCCCAAAAATACCACTACTAAAATTACTACAGCTGATTTCTTCATGTTGTTGTTGATTTAGGTTTTGCTCAAAATTGCGAGCCTTGCAAAGCTATTGCCTTTTTAAGTCAATAAAAAGTATATGGGTAAATATTTTTGTATAGGGATTCATTTTTGAATGCTGTATTTTTGAAAACGATAAAAAATAAATGTACGTGGAGCACCTATTGCTAAACATAGACAAAAGCTGGACTACCCTGCTGGCAGCGGAGTTTGAGCAGCCCTATTTTCAAAAATTGAATACATTTATTTCCGATGAAAAGAAAAATTACAGCATCTTTCCGCCGGAAGACAAAATTTTTGAAGCCTTTAAACGACTGCCTTTTCACCAGGTCAAAGTGGTTATTCTCGGTCAAGATCCCTACCATAGCGAAGGTCAAGCCCACGGACTCAGTTTTTCAGTACCACTTGAAACAAAAATTCCTCCATCATTGAAAAACATCTACAAAGAGTTGAGCAGCGATGTAAATACGCCCATGCCCACCCACGGAAATTTAGAAAAATGGGCCAACCAAGGGGTGTTTTTACTAAATTCCACACTAACAGTACGCGCGAACGAAGCTGGAACACACCAAAAAAAAGGTTGGGAAAATTTCACCGACAGCATTATTCAAAACCTATCAGAAAAAAGGGAAAACCTCGTTTTCATCTTATGGGGAAACTATGCGCACAAAAAAGAAGCCTTGATCAATGCCTCCAAGCATTGTATCTTAAAATCAGCGCATCCTTCTCCCCTCTCCGCCTACAATGGTTTTTGGCAAAGCAAACCCTTTTCAAAAGCCAATACCTACCTCACTCAACACAACATCGCGCCCATCGATTGGAAACTGTAATGCCATACCGCAGCGCCATCTTTAAAGGCGCAACAGCAATTTTGCTTTGCCTGCTAGCGATATGCTCAACGCGGTCTTACGCACAAGTTGATTCACTGCGCTACAGCACTGTTTTTCACTGCGAACGCAAGATGAACGTCGACAACAAAACATTGCCCACCACCGGTAAATATTCCCCTTTTCAACTGCAGCAAGAACTCAAAAAAGCACTACTCAAACTTTACGACCAAGGTTTTGTATCGGCTTCGTTTGACTCATTAGCTTTTCGCAAAGACAGCGCTCATGTGTATTTGTATTTGGGAGAAAAATACAGCATCAAAAAAATAGACCTATCATCTATCGATCCGCTGTTTTTGCGTGCCGCAGGTGTGCGCGAAAAAGAACTAAAAAACATTCCCTTCAATACTTCTGTGATTTCAACTGTTGGCCTGAACTTAATCAACTACACCGAAAATCACGGCTATCCCTTTGCTTCCGTGTACCTCGACGACATTGAATTCAAGGGTGGCGAAGTCAGTGCGAAACTGAAAATGAATACACATCAAGTGGTGAAAGTTTTGGAAATCATTGTGCACGGAAATGCCAAAATAAATACAAAATACCTTTACAACTACTTGTCTATTGCCCCGGGAGATATATACCGCGAAAAGGTAATCACCAACATCGACAGGCGCTTGAAAGAATTGCCCTTTCTTGCTATGAAAAGCCCTTCTGCCATTTCATTCACCAACAAAGGACTTATATTGCACTTGTTTTTGGAGCAACGCCAAGCCAGCTCGTTCAATGGTGTGGTCGGTATACTTCCAAGCAGCACTTCCTCAGCGAACAACACCCCAAGCGCTGTTACTTTTACCGGAGACCTGACCATGCACCTTTCCAACTTGGTTAAACAAGGAGAACTTGCCGACTTGAAATGGAGAGGATTGCCGAACAGCACGCAGGAACTCGACTTAAAAATCAATTATCCTTTTATTTTCTCTTTGCCCATTGGTATCACAGGAGCACTCAACTTATTCAAACAAGACAGTTCTTTTATCAATTACAACACAAGCGAAGGTTTGAGCTATCTTTTTACCGGAAATCGCTATATCAAAGCTTTTATAAACAACAAGGGAAGTACAATTTTGAGTTCCGACAAAACCGCCCTCATTCAGCGAAACGTGCAAAACAACAGCACTTCTTACGGATTAGAAATTTACCAAGAACAACTCGACTACCGCCTCAATCCAACAAAGGGCTATAGTTTTTTGCTGAGCGCGCAAGTGGGCAACAAAACCATAGCTGGCGCCGGTGCCGATGGCATTGTGAAAATCCCAATCACTACCGACACAATCATTGGATATCTTTCGATACCGGCAACTTCCGTGGTGTATAATATTACTGGCAAAGGAGATGTGTATTTTCCTTTCTTTAAAGTAACGACCTTGAAAATTGGCGGACAACTCGGCTGGCTGTCCAACCCCTACTTGTTCAACAATGATTTGTACCGCATCGGCGGAATTAAAACGCTGCGTGGCTTTACCGACGCGTCGCTATATGCCTCTAAATACATCATAGGATCTGCGGAATATCGTTTCTTATTTGAAAGAAATAGTTTTTTCTCCCTATTTTTCGACTATGCTTACACCGAAAAAATAACCATGACCGAAAAAATCATCGATCGACCATTTGGCTTTGGCGCTGGTCTTAGTTTTGAAACCAAGGCCGGAATTTTTAGCTTAAATTACGCCATTGGCCGCCAATTGGGAAATCCCATTGATTTCGGCGCTGCAAAAATTCACTTCGGTTTTATCAATCAATTTTAATGAAAAGCACTAAAATAAAACAAATACAAATTCATGCATGGTGTATTTTTATTCCTGTTTTAGTTTTTGCGTTTTCACTTTTTACCTCTTTTTCAACTGACGAAAAAGTGGCCGAATTACAAAAATATTGTCTTAAAAATTATGGAACAAAGCACCTCACTGATTTCATTTATGTGTCGATCAATGAGCAAAAACTCTACTTCATACAAAACGAAAAAATTGTAGACAGCTACCCTGTATCCACTTCAAAATTTGGCACAGGCTCATTGGCCAACACCAATCGCACACCCGTAGGATTGCACTATGTGCGCGACAAACAAGGTTACAACACACCTATGAATGGCATATTGGAAAGTGGTCAATACAAGGGAAACATTGCTACCATAGAATATAAAGCTGTTGACCACGACAGCGATCAAGTGACCACACGCGTGTTGTGGCTGATGGGTTGTGAACATGGCTTCAATCGTGGAAAAGAGAAAGATTCCTACTGCCGCATGATTTACATTCACGGCACACCTGAAGAGGGATTGATTGGTCGTCCGGCTAGTCACGGCTGTGTGCGCATGCGCAACGCCGATGTGCTGGATCTGTTCAATAAAACAGAGTTGGGGCTGTACGTTTTAATTCGTTAAATCACCACGCTTACTTCATCTGAATACACTGAGCGATGCAATGTTTTTAAATTATAATTGCTCGCCATCACTTCACCGTAAGCACCAGCACTCTTAATTTCAATGATGTCTTTTCTTTTCGACAAGGGAAGTTCCAATCCTTTGGCAAAAGTGTCGGTAGACTCACAAATCGGTCCAACCACATCATAGCTCGCCAAAGCAGTGCCTGTTGCAGAAAGATTGTTTATTTTATGATAGGCTTGGTACAACATCGGGCGAATGAGCTCAGTCATCCCCGCATCTAAAATCATGAAATTGGTTGTTTCACCTTCCTTTACATACAGCACGCGAGCGATCAATGACGCACACTGCGCAACAATAGAACGCCCCAATTCAAAGTGCACTTTTTGTCCCGGACGCAGTTCCAAAAACTCAGCAAAAATAGCGAAGTACGCTTTAAAATCTGCGACATCGTTTACCTCCGGATTGTAGTAATCAATGCCCAAACCACCGCCAACATTGATAAATTCTAATGCAACGTGTCGCGCAACAAACCACTCTTGTATTTGATTCACACGTACACATAAATTTTTGTACGAACTCAAGTCGGTAATTTGAGAGCCAATATGAAAATGAATTCCCACCAATTTAATATGCGTTGACGCCGCTATCACTTCAAGTACAGCATCCATCTCCGACATGTTGACGCCGAATTTATTTTCTTTCAATCCGGTAGAAATATGAGCATGTGTATTGGCGCTTACGTTTGGATTGATGCGCACCGCAATCTTTGCCACTTTACCTTCTTGTGCAGCCAATTCATTGATCACTTGAATCTCTTGAATAGACTCGCAATTGAAGCAAAATATATCGTGCGACAACGCTGCTAAAATTTCATCGTCCGACTTCCCAACACCAGCAAACACCACCTCATCAGCAGAAAAACCTGCATCAATAGCCTTTTGCACTTCACCTCCACTTACACAATCAGCACCAAAACCATGGGCATGCACCGCCTGCAACACTTTGTCGTTCACATTCGCCTTCATAGCATAATGCAAAATATAACCGTACTTGTCTGCCTCACTTTTAGCGAAGTTTAAAGTACGCTTTAACAACTGCGTGTCGTAAAAATAAAAAGGCGTTTTAAGGCTATTAAAATGAGCCAACTGATCTTGAGAAATAACCATAGTATTATACTGCTTTTGCTACTTTAGCACCTTTTAATCCAAACAAACCTTCATTGATCAGTTGCAAAGCTTTCACCTTATTTTCAGCGTTGGTCAACACTGAAATATTGTGGCGACTTCCTCCGTATGAAATCATGCGCAAAGGCACTTCTCTCAAGGCGGTAAACAATTTCATCGCCATTTCACCTTCTTCTGAAATCATGTCACCCACCAAGCAAATGATGGTTTGATCTTGATCCACTTCTACTGTTCCGAAGGCTTCCAATTCTTTCACGATATCAGCCAAATGCGTGTTGTCGTCTATCGTCAATGACACTGCTACTTCCGAAGTTGTAATCATGTCAATCGGAGTTCTGTATCTTTCAAAAACTTCAAATACCGATCTCAAGAAACCATAAGCGAGTAACATTCTTGCTGATTTTATTTTGATGGCCGTAATGCCGTCTTTCGCTGCTACTGCTTTTATGAAATCACCAGCTCCGGTAAGTTCTGTAATGGTAGTTCCTTTGGCTGTTGGGTCCATGGTGTTCAACAATTTCACTGGAATGTTCGCCAACTTAGCGGGCAAGATGCTTTGCGGATGCAAAATTTTAGCGCCAAAATAAGCCAACTCCGCAGCTTCATCAAATGACAACTGGGCAATCGGACGTGTTTCACCCACCATGCGCGGATCGTTGTTATGCATGCCATCGATGTCCGTCCAAATTTGAATTTCAGAAGCATCAATCGCATAACCAATCAATGATGCGCTGTAATCACTACCTCCTCTTTTAAGGTTGTCTATTTCACCAAAAGTATTTCTGCAAACAAATCCCTGCGTTACAAAGAGCTCAACGCCTGGATATTTTTTCAATTCTTTAGCAATGTGTTCTTTGATATACGCCAAATCAGGCTCTTCATCTTTATTGATTTTCATGAAATTCAAAGCAGGCAACAGCACTGAGTTTTCACCTTGTTCTTCCAACAAAAACTGAAACATTACCGTTGACATCATTTCGCCTTGCGCCAACAAAGCTCTTTCTTGATATACATTAAAAGCCTTCACTACAAAGGTTTTCATGAAACTAAAATTTTCCTTAATTGAAGCAATTGCTTTTGCTTTCACAACTTCAGAACTCTAAATTTCGTCCATCACCACATTGTAATTGGCTATCATTTCTTCAATTTTACCAATGGCTTAGAC
>Ga0114969_10001111_pt1 | contig 22895 bp, 26 predicted proteins | sample M_130807_MF_Meta_FD_87316 | JGI IMG/M metagenome (GOLD analysis project Ga0114969, IMG submission 87316) | Freshwater microbial communities from Lake Montjoie, Canada to study carbon cycling - M_130807_MF_MetaG | ecosystem: Environmental > Aquatic > Freshwater > Lake | place: Lake Montjoie...
TACAATGGTTTAAAGATTTGAGATATATTAATTATTATATAATAGAATGTCTATTAATATTCTTAATGAGTACTTTTATAATGATATCACAAATATTATATTGGATTATTACTTAAAACCCAAAAAAGCAATAAAATACAATAAGTTTATGAATTGCCGACAATTATTAGCCCGATGGAACTTTGCCGCAAGCTGTTATAAAAAGGCTGGCATAAAGGTGCCAATGTCAACTACTATGTTTTTAGATCATTGTATATATATGGATTGGCTTTGTTAAGTTAAAAATGCCTATGGGTGGTAGTGTATATATATGGGTGTTTATATGGGGATATAAGCCTGCGGCTCTATGGCACAATATTAGTTTAATTAATTAAACTAATATTTTTTTAATTCGTATTTAAAAGTAAAAAAAATAAAAAAACAATAATAATCTAATAGACGAATACAAAAAAATTATAGACAGGTTTATAAAAATTTCGCAAGGCAAAAACTTGTTTTTGACTGAGAAGATTTTTATAAACTTGGCTATATATTTTTTGGATTCGTTCCACCACTTAGCTACACCCGTAGGGTCCATTACATGGTTAATTTTTTTTAATTCTTTCTATCTCTAATAGAATTTTATATTTTTCTAATTTCATTTTGAGTTCATATATTTCATTTTCTTTCTCGTTAAGAATCTTATCAAAATAACTATTAGTAATTATATTAATTATTTTATTACGATCCATTTTAAATCATATATATTTGTAGTTTATAAAATTACTCGTCAATAAATCCAAAGCCATCACAATTCAAATTGTATTTTTTTATAATAATTTCATTGACATTCGTCTTTCTATTACATTGTCTAAATAAAAATAATTCTAAATGCTTTTTAATTTCGTCATCGTTAATAGTATAATTATACTCTCTATCCCCGCCGCCTTCTCTCGTTCTTATAAATATACTCTTATTAATACTTTTATACAATGACAATCTTATTTTAAATAATTCATTATAACTTGTATCATATTTACTTTTATAATTTCTTATAGTGGCTTTGTATTTATTAAAATAGTTAATATTCCATGAATCATATTGTTCGTCTTTATTTTCATTAATAAAATTAAATCGTTCAATATTTAATATTTTTTCAATGTATTCTATTAGTATTAATTTATTATTTAATGTTCTAATTTGTTGTTCTGGCATTTCACCGTTATAATCGTCATTATTTGCCTTTAAACTTCTAAAAAGCCTACTTGTTGAAATATGTTCTTTAAACAATTTATCGTCAATAAGAATGTCAGCATATTTACGCTCTTCCATTCGTTGTCCCTTTATTTTTAATATTTCTGCTCTATTCATTATAATCTCGTAATATTGCGGGTATTCGTGTTTGACAGTGTTATTCATCAAACATTCTTTAATGTGTTCATATTTTTTGTTTAAAGCTTTATTGGCTTTGTCTCTTATATCTTTACTAATTGCGATCTGTTCTTGTTGTAAATCAATAATCTTGAATCCTTTCTTAGTAATTATTTCCTCAAAGTGGTATAAATAATTTGATTTTAATAAATCATCAACCATTTCATTATATAAAAACATATCACTATAAACATTCATCTTAATATTAGTTTTTGCTTCTTCATTGTATTCAACACAATTTAATTCTTTTAATATATCATAGTGAGTCTTTTTTTCTTGATTAATAATGTCTCTACATTCATTTATATTCTTATATTTTAAAAACTGTGGTTTAACTTTGATATAATAATATAAATCGTTCATTACTCTACACCTCGTCGCTTGTTGCACAATTTGGAGGCTGTCGATACTACCACCTTTACTAAACACAAATATATCAGTCTTGTTATCAGGGACGAAATCATTCCCGTATATAATCTTTGGGCTATAAAATACAAATTTATTTTTCCATATTTCTGTATTTGTAAAATTGTCGTCTTTGCTGGTTATTTTTAAATAAGAATCATTTTTATTTTCATCAAAGACTTCGTAATATACTTGGTCTAATAGTTTTAATTGGTCAAAGCAAGCAATAAACCCTATATTATTATTTATTTTTGTTTTAATCTTATCAATCATTATATTTATATTATCACATTTATAAGCATTTATATTGTCATAATTTTTATAATGATTATGGACGAATACACAATCGGGTATAGTTCTAAATTCGGCTAAGTATTTAAATACTAAGTCTGACACATCGGCATCACTACAAATTATTAATTGAGCATTTTTAATTATATAGTTTAGTGTATGAAATATATCAATACGGCGTCTTTCCATAGTGGACGAATTGATTAAATATTTTAATGTACTGTTTATCTCGTCCATGTAAACCACATACTTATCAATATCTTCACGGCGTTTATCGTTTAAGAATTTCATAATAGAATCTAATTGATAACAAACTATTTTTTTATTAGCCACGCCTTCTTCTTCATAACCATGCATGGCTATTTTAACCTTTCGGGCATTTTCAATATGTTGATTAACTAAACTTCTACGAGTAACAATACTCAATATATATTTATAATCATTCTTTTTAAATGTTTTAAATGTTGTGGTAGTTTTACCTGTTCCAGTATCGCTTTTAATTATAATACATTTTTTTACTGTTCCAATATTAAAAACTTTATCTAAATCAATATATCGTTCATTTTGTTCACTAATATCAATATTTTTAATATCTGTAATGGATATATATTTATAAGTATAAGGGATTGGTTTTGCATCAATCTCATTCATTAAAATGTTTATATCAAACTTTGGTATTTCAGCGTTCCACATATTATCATTGTTTTGCTTGTTATATTTTGGGCTTTGCTTGCTCCATTCTTCCCATAATTCCCGTTTATTTAGTCCTTTTAATATATTGGTTATTATAGACCATTTTTTAAACTCATTCAACCATTCACCATTTAATAATTTTAATATACTTATTAAATCATTATCTTTAACAGTAAATATTTTATTCATTTTATTAAGCGATTGTTTTTTGTTAAGCAGGGCATCAATTTTTTGTTCGGCAGTAATTTTTTGATTATCCATTATATATTGTTTTAACCATTTAGGCATATTAGTTATCTTTCTATCCTTAATAACTGTATAAGCATTATCATTAATAACTGAGCCAATTCCCACAACATTTAACGGCTTCTTATCTCGGCTTTCATTTATAATATCTATACTTGTATTTTCATTTTTAACTTTTAATGAGATAGTTGTTTTAATATCGGGATCGTAATTGAAATAATAATGTAGCCCGCCGCTGGGTGTTTTTACTGTTAATGTTTTAGGTTTACCATGTATATCTATTAACGATGCCCAATAATGATTTTTAGCAGTCTTATTATCCAGTAAATCTATATCAACCACTAATATATTATTTATTGATCCAGTTAATATACTATAATTTTTAGTATTAACATTTTTATTATATGGTGCCAAGTTCCAGCTTTTTATTTTAGGTATCTTTGAGTCATCATTTAATTCAATAATAAACTTATCGACAAGATATTTAGACATTCTATAATATATATACATCACAAATCTTTAAGTGTCTTTCACACATTGAAAATTATCTATACGAGCTAACATTTTATTTACTCGTTTAACCATTAATAATCTATCCATAATTATAGTATATGGTACTTTATATTCTGTTCTTTGTAAGCAAAATTCAAATAGATTGTCTAAATAATATACATTTTTTGTAAAATCTTTTTTACATTCTTCTTTGGATATAGTTAAATAATCTAAAATGATATTAGTAATATCGGGGTAAAAATACTGGTTTAATAGTTTATAAGACATTATTTATTATTAGAATATAAATAATAATTGGCGTCACAGTCCATATTATCACACATTCTACGCCCCATATTTCTAAAATCAATACTTTTATATCTTGTACCATCATCACATTTTATTATATGAGCATTATCGCCAATACCGTGATAGTTTACGCTTTTACATTTATTACATTGAACTATTATATTTTGTGCGTGGCGTTCTGGTCCATAAAAATCAATCTGTAATATTGTAGCCATAATTTTTTATAGTATAATATATAATAGTATAAAAAATTATAATGAGGTATGTCCCCAACTTTAATAGAATGTCTGAAAGAATTAATTACTTTAATTTTCATAATAAAAATGTCATTTATATGTTTCATACCACAATCAAATCAAATAGAGGAGTGCCAGTACTTAAAATTGGCTTTACTAATAATTTATTTGAACGGATTAAAAGCTTAGAAAAGCATTATGATGCTAAATTTAAATTAATCAATGTAAAAGAATGCGATAGATTGAGTGATGAAAAACTATTCCATAAAATGATATTACTGAAATATGGTGATGAATTCACGTTCACGGGCACGTTTAAGAAAACTCGTAGTACTGAATTATATTATTATGATGAACGCTTATTAAATGAGTTTGATGATTTTGATCCATTAAATAATTCCCGTAATTTTTATATTAATATTAGTATAAATAACGAAATGAAAGTCGATGATACCAATATGGATTGCAGTGATCATTCCAGTGATAGTGATTATATGCCATCGGATAGTTCTATGGACGAATCCAGTGATAGCGAAATGGATACAAGTAGCGATGATGAAGATAGCGATGGTGAAGAAAGTTTGGGAGATTCCGACAGCGAAACCGAAGAAGAAGTCAGCTCCGATGACGGACCAAGCGAGTCTGAAAATGATGAAGACGAATGCGTTGAACCGGCTCCAAAGAAGCATTGTGGTATTGAGAGCCGATGGCGAATGGATACGGATTAAATATCATCATATACGTTCATTATCATCTCATATATAACCATGTAATTGTTCCATTTCTTTACGATAATTTATAGCATCGTCTCTTTCTTTAAAAGATTTTACACGATTCTTTTTATCTTGATGCCAATTTGCTATCCATCTTTTTTTAGTGTTACAAAAAAATACTCCTTGAACTCCACTTATATTATTTGTTCTCATTGATGAATTTTTTGTATTAGTTTCCTGAGTAACCCATCTTAAATTTTCATAAAAATTATTTGTTCTATTACGATCAATGTGATCTACTACGTTATAATTATTTTCATTTTCATTAAATGCCGCACAAACTAAACGATGTATTCTAATAGTAGTTGCTTTACCATTTTTATATAAATCAACACGATCATAACCTAAATTATCAAGACGTTGTTTAAATATTGTCCCAGTATTATTATTTCTAACTCTACCATGGGATGATACCTCATAATTTAAATAACCGTCAATCGCTCTCCATACTTCATTATTACCGATATTCATTTTTATTCTATAATATATATATACATCTCAAATCTTTAAGTGTCTTTATTTATATTCACAGCATTTAGCAATCATTTTATCCATATCAAGTTCAAACGGTTGGCAGCACCCCGCATTTTGTTCTTTAAATTTTTGGCATTCTTCATAACTTGCGTGCGGGGATAATAATGCATTACATCTAAATATTTTACAATTAACTTCACTTTTATGTACCAATATATTAACATCGCATTCTGGATAAGGACAGCAAAAAAGCAACCACCCACAATGCACTTCTTCAATTTGACTGCTCATTCTTTATGAAATGGACTTTTTGTATTCCTTTGTATATATATAAGAAAATATAAATTTTTGATCACATTTTCCTGTGTTCTTTCATACACTAAATAATTGTTAATATCAATCATATTACAGTATATCCCAGGGACCTGGTTTAGAGGATTGGGTGCTACTACGATATTATTATGTTCACAATAATTCTTGATATAATAATCTTTCTGGTTATCACCGCCGTAAATGAGGCATATAAAACTCAAATTATCAACATTATGATCTTGCTTAATTAATACTTCCATTTTTTATATTATACTATATATTTACAATATAAAAAATGTTTTTACTTTATTGTTTGTTGTTTGTATTATTTTATATAAATATTTATAAATTTATAGTCGGCTTTCCTATAACCAATGATAACATTTATCTTTCCATATTTATTATGATGGCTATTTATGGTGATAAATCATCGCTATCACTATCAGATAAATTATATACAATTTGATCGTCGACTGGATCTTTTACAATAAATTGCTTTGGTTGGGGTTTTACATCGCCGATAATTTTTTGAGATAATAATGATTTAACTTTTTTATATATTTGTTCATCGTCCATGTCGTCCGTAAAATCATTTAAATGCTCCTTTACTATTTCAGCACTTTTTTTAGTAATATGTTGAATATTTTCCATTTTGGTTATTTTACGCCTATTTTCTACGATCTTGCCATTTCTACGAATTAAATTTAAATTAGTTCCTACTTTCAATTTCTTTTTAAATTCATCGTCTCCATCCCCATCAAATACGACCGTGTTTTTTCTTGTATTATGGTCTAATTGTAATATATTATCTTTCATTAATTGACTATAAATCCTTGATCCAATCTTTATTAATTTCCCCGTTAAAGGATTAACAACAAAATCCGTAATATCACTGTTATTCTTAGTATTTTTACTCATTTTCTTATTATAGGTATATAAAATTTTATATGTGTATTAATATACGATGCCGAAAGATATTGATTTAGATTGTGTTAGTGAGTCAAGTTACAATGATATTCCGTTAGAGCAAGCCATTAATGATTGTGTTAAAGATCTACAAGAAGGACTAAATAATTTACAATCCGCTTTGATTGCTTTGATTACCCACGATGAAATAAGCCATGAAGAATATGGTGAAATATATTTCCTTAGTCGTGAGTTTGTGGATATTAGCAAAGAAATGGTGAGCATTGTAAAATCATTTAAGCCCACTGGATTTAAAGCCCCTAAAATAGCGGATGTTATTCAAAATCAACAAAATAGAATGGGTTAGGTGGTAAAATTGTGCCAAGGCGTTGCATAATTCACACCTTTTTATATATTTTTTCAGCGATATTCGTACTATTTCTCATATATTTTGAAATAATATTTTTATCATTCATATTTAATTTTAATTCTTGATTATAATAATAATTTATATAAGCTTTTCTAATAGCATTTTGGTTTACGGGTTTCCCTATTATTGTATTCAATATACGATAATATGAATTAACCGTCATAGGCTCATTCATATCATAAAACGAGGATATAACAAATTTACGGGGATTAGTAATATAACTGTCTCGTAATATCTTACGCATTTTATTGCCAAATATAAATTTAGTGCCATTTTTGGATCTATAATCTGTAAATGGTAATTGAACTGGTCCAACTTTATTACTTACTTTATCTTTGTTTATATATAACATCATCGTATCAGTATTTATATTTATATCGTGATCCGTTATATAATTTACTTGATTATCGCCGAATGTTATTGCCTCAGTATCAGTGTTTAAATATTCTAATCGTAGTGGTGGCATATAAGTGTTTAAGCATAATAATAGATATATAATATGATTTTTATAACCTTTCATATTTTTATATTTGCGTCTCAATTCAACTAAATCAATTAAATCTATTTTTGCGGCATCTTCACTTTCTGTGTATTCCTGATCTCCTTTTATTTCATCTATATTTTTTTGAATATTAATTCCTGTTAAAAATAATCCTTTACATAATTGTTTATATTTTTCTTTGTTAATTAGTAATAATAAATTACTTAGAGCCTCGCTCATAATTCTAATAGATGATAGTTTATTTCCACTACTACATATTTTTAATAGTTTATCAATATTTTCTGGTATCCAGTCTAACATACCATTGCTATCAATTTTTAATTTATTTTTAAAATTTTTATAATAGGTATTTACTATTTTAGATCCAGCGTCTTTTAATTCTTGTTCAGTTTTAATATTAGTGATTAAACTATTAAATATAACATCGTTATCAATTTTATTCACAGACATCTTTTATAATATATTATATTCTTATTTCTTTATATATATGTAATAAAAAAGATACTTAAAGATTTGAGATATACATTATATTATAAAATGAATAAACAAGAAATATTGTGTGAACTCGTAAAGGCTAATAGCCGACAGATTATAAAAATAATGACTGTTAATAATTGTGATCAAAAACAGGCAATATATTTATGGATGAAAAAATTTAAAAATAAAATTAATGATTATTTACTTATTCATTCTACGGAGTAATTGCAAAGGTCTGTAAGCTCTTTGACTTTCTTTTTTAGTTTGGTTTTGTTTAATGGTAATATTAAATGTTTATATCCATCATTTTTGTTTATTTTTAGTAAGAAATATATGATAACATTATAACTATATAAATTGTGTCGTATCTTTCTTTCTATAAATGCTTTTTCTATTTTTTTAAATTGTTTAACATATTTTTCATATTCATTTAAACTTATTCTTATTAGTTGAATGTTTGTAATGGCATAGTATATTGAGTAGATATATTTGTAATATTTATTTAGTCCTACTTTCTTCATTGTCTTTTTTAATCTGGTTATACTTTTTATATTTTTGTTTTTATTCTTTTCAATAAAATATATTATCTTTGGATTTAATTTATATAATAATACATTATTGATCATATTTAATTTTTGCTTAAAATAAACAACTCTAAAATAAGGCATAGAACATTTATAAGTTGAATGGTCGTTATACGTATTATAAACTAAATGGGGATTATCGCTGTCAAGATTTCCACAATTAGTACAACATTGATAACCGTCAATAATTTTTAAATCCATGTTAGAACAACAAGATTGTTTAACTTTGGGTTTATCATTATCATTGAACAAGTCAAGCCAATTTGAATCCATTATATATTATTATATAAATTCTTATTTCTTTAAATCTATTTTACATATACTTCCTTTGCCATCTTCAACGCGTCTTTATAGGATACATCGGGATGTTCTGCACGATACTGTTTAACACAACTAATCCACTTATTATTCTTTACGGGTTTCTCGGTCTTTTCCGTCGGGGCTTCATCGGGGCTATCATCGCTGCTTAGGACCACCGGCTCCTTTTTCTTACGAGGCACGCGGACTTTCTTTTCTTTGACTGTTTCTTTTACTGGCACAGCCACTGTCTCATCTTTCACTTCGGCGACACTTTCATATACCGTTGTTTCTGGCTCCTTCTTTGCCTTAGTCGTGCGTTGTCTTTTAACTGCTAACATTGTAATATATTAATAGTAATAGAAAATATTTTTTATTTTTTTCTAATAGACAAGCTAATAAACCAACGGGTGATAGGTATATGCGACCTATAAACTGCCGTCCCAAAATTGAAACTCATTTTCCTATATAATAGAGTTCAATTTTGGGACGCCTTATTATTGGTGCAATTTTAATTAATACCATTTTTTTATATTAGCTTGTCGTTTTAATATCTATGGGTGTAAACAAATTCTTTCTATATTGACAGGGACTGCCTTCAATTAAATCAATACATAATGTGTCCCGTTTTTCTGGTAATATATCATTAAATAATTTTAACATTACTTCTTTCTTCATACCTACACGGCGTGCGATTGTACCCAATTCATCGTCATCATTCGGTCTATATAATACAAATAAGTTTGCACATTTCTTTACGATTGGCGGTACATCAAAAAATGACTGATAACAGACTATTATACTAAAATTATGATGAGAACTAACAAAGCGAAATATACTGCTTAATCTTGTTAATGCTATTTTAGGTAAATTATTAAATTCAAAATCATCTATAATTATGCATGCCTTCTTTGTATTTCTTACCAAGTCCTCAGGATCAGGTATATCGTTTAATATCATTGTTGGATCAAATTCATCCCATTCTTTACTTTCACTACTACCATGTATTACGATCAATTCTTGAAATGGTTGCTTACCAGACTGACATCGTAAAAATATATTCTTAGCCAATGTAGATTTACCTAAACCAACACGACCCAATATCACACACCTAAATGGATGGGGAAAATCACAAATACCGCGACCACTATCCCATTTTTCATGGAACTTCTTATCAACGTTCTCAATCTTAATAATATCGTTGGGTAATTTACCACTTAATTTAATTGAACGATCCTTTTTAGGTTTTTCTTCTTTATCATTCATTTTCTATATATAATTTTATAATATATATATAAATATAAAATGTCACGAAATATGCGAAATGGTATCGGGAATGGTGGCACGGATTGCCAGATATCCTATATGCAAGCAAAGAAATACCCCAACGCCAAAGAACAAGTTTTATTCGTACCAGGGGTATCTAATAATAATTTATTGAAAAATCCATATAATACGCTTAGTGAACCCATTGCACAACCAGGACAACGCCCATTAAGAATTACTACGGATAATAGAGGTAATGTGTTTGCTCGTAGCGATACTATGTTAGTACCTGGCGTAACTAATATGAATTTATTAAAAAATCCAAATAATGTATGGAGCGAACCTGTACCAGAAAAAAGAGTATTGTCATTACAAAGAATTAAAGATATTAATAGTGGATTATTACCCAGTTTTGTTACTGAAAATAAAGGTATTAATGAGGTTATGTTGCAAATATTAATGATGATTACAGATAAACCAGTTAAATTAATAACTATTCAATTATTAAAAATATTAATTACTAAAAATGGAAAAACTTATAAAGATCAAAGCCAACAAAAAATATTATCAGCATTACAATACTTTGATTCTGTATTAACTGAGGGACGTAGGGTTTTTAGTGATAATACACTTACACCAACAAAAATACCTGAAATGTTGCAGCCAGCCGTCGATGTATATGTAAATCAAATTAAAAAATTATATCCAGGATTAAGAGAAACACCAAGCACAGACGCAGACATTCATACAGGATTAACAGAATTAGGATTGATGAGTAATGTTTTAACAAGAATGTTTGAAAATAATAACTCCATAGATCCATCTAATACATTAACGAGAGAACAAATAATGTCAGCCTCATTATCTGGATCGGTTGCACCTTTGGTAGTAGGTGTACCACCACCCCCAGACGGAGGATTAGCACAACCAGGGGCACAACCCGGAGCCCCGCCAGGCATTATACCCGATGGAGGAGATGGAGGAGACGGAGGGCAAGCGGGAGCACCGCCAGCGGGAGCACCGCCAGCGGGAGTGTCAAACAGAATACAACGAGCAGGTAATAATACTATTCAGGATGTTGGTAGATTTATAAATGCTTTGACACCGCAACGAATTGATGCATTTTTAGCAGACCCTAACGTTGACCAAGTAAATAAGTATATTTCACTTAATAGAGTTCAATTACCTAATTTATTTACATTAATGGGAATTTTGAGAGATTTTAAAGCAGCAAATACAAGACAAAGAGTTGATGATGTAAAAACAGCTTTGTTAAACTTTATAAATAATAATAATATGCAAGATGCACTCGCCAACGAAATGTCCATGGTACAAAATGTATTTAATCTTGCAGCTAATTCAGCGTTTGTAAGTAGTATTGGATCTTTTTTTTTTCGTCAACGAGGGTCGGGTCGGTCCCGCAAAGTAATGTCGGGATCGGGACAGTCCCGCAAGCCCCGCAAGCCTCAGTAATACCGTCGGCACCCCCGCCGCCATCGTGGTTAAATAAACCATATCCAAATCCTTTATCACATTTAGCACCGCCACCACTCGTAGCCCCATTGCCAGCATGGTTAAATACTCCGTATCCAGACCCCTTATCACATTTAGCACCACCGCCGCTCGTTGGACCAATACCGCCAGCGGGAAATCCAGCCTTAGTACCTATACCACCGTTAATGCCCGTAGGATACCCAGTCCCGCCAGGATATTATCGCGTCCCCCCTTCATCGCTTGCAGCTCCCCCGCCTATGCCACCACTAACGCCATACCCGCCAGCACCATTAACCATAGATCCGTTTGATAATCCAGTGGAACCAACACCCATAGATCCGTTTGAGAATCCAGTGGAACCAACTCCCGATGAATTAAAATTATTAGAAGATTTAAGAAATCCAGATTTACCAGATCCACCCGATGATGAAGGTGAAGCTAAATATCCGCAAGATATAATATTAACTGCCGATGACATTAAAAGACAATTAAGAAAGAAAATAGAAGAAATAAAACAAGACATGGATGCTAATCCAGTCCAAGGATTTGCACGATATATGTACTGGAAAAAGGGACAGATAAGTGGAAATATTATAGACAGACAGACTGTAAACAAGCAAATTAAACAATGGTTGAGAGACAGGGATCCTCGTATGAAAATGCTTGAAATGTATGAACAACAACTAAATGATGATGTATATATTGCAAAAATTGTCAGCATGCAATTTTTACCTCCACCGACATCTCCACCTCCATTGGCATCTCCGCCTCCATCGGTAGCACCACCTCCATTATCGCTTGCAGCTCCTCCACAAAGCCCCGACGATATAAAAAATGAAGTTTTAAATAAAATGGAAGAATTAAGTAATGAAATAGCGGAAATAGTACAACCTCAATTAAATGCATTTATAGAAGGACGACCCGGGGGACCAAAAAGAAAAGAAAATATGGATCTAACCCCAGAACAATTTAAAGCCAAACGTTTAGATTGGATTAAACAACATAGACAACAAATTAAAGATGATATCGCTGCTTATAAAAATAAATTAGAAAATAGTAGAGATGTAAAAGATAAAATAAAACTATATAATTTGTTGAATGATTCATTATTAAAAGACGATAATGAGAAATTAAGAGTTTTAAAATTAGTCGATGATAGACCTGTAATAGCTACGACTGTTCAAGCAAAATTAAAAGAAGAAATAAATAATATTGAAGAAGATATACAATTAAATCCTTTACCAGAAACTATCGCTTTCGTTAAATTATTACGGCAACGCCGTTTGCAAGATCCAGAAATGGATAATGCGACAGCAAATAATGAATACCGAGATTTTTTATTAAAAAATGATCCTCGTAAGAAACAACAAGAATTATTAAGAAGACGAATAAATGATAAAAGATTTCTTGATGAAGCGACTGCTAAACAAATTGCATCGTTGGCATCCACTCCATCCATTGTAAATGATGATGCAATACTTGATATTTTAAAAGCATCAAATATTTCTCCACCCGAAGAAGAAAAAGAAGAAGTAAAAGGACCAGAACCACCACCCAAAGTCGTGATTAAACCATCAAAAAAACTTGTTACAGCTAACGATATAAGAGAAGAAATTAAAGCAAAAATGGAAACTTTAAAAAAAGAAATTAATACTGGATTAAAATTAAAATTAGATGAATATAATATTTTTTTAAAACAACAAAGAGAATTAAATAAACAAGATATTGCCAATGGTGTACCCCCTGAGAAAGCCAGAGGAATAACCAAAGAACAAGCTACAAAATCTTATAAAAATTATGATAAAAGTTTAAAAGAAAGCGATGAATTTAAAGATAAAATTAAACAATATAGATTATTAGAAGCATCGTTATTAGACGATGATAGTGTGAAAGGAATAGCAGCAAAACAAAATATACAGAATTTAGCGGATGCTCGTAATTTTGAAATTACAAAGAAAGCATTATCTAAAAAGGGACAAAAATATTTGGAAAAAAAACTTAACATTGTTAAAGGAGAGTTAGAAGAAAAAGAAAATAAATATCTTGTCGATGATCCGGATAATCCTGGAAAGAAGATGCTAAATCCTAATTTTGAACTGGGAGTAGAATTAATTGACGGGGAACTATTTGAAAATATACCAAATAGTTCTTTAAATGAGACATATCAAAAAGCACAGGATAATGAAAAAGAAGATCCTACTTTTAAATCATCTTTATTAATAAATGCCTTTAAAGACGAAGAAACATTAAAAAATTACTTAATTAAATATAATACAGGAATTAAATTTATTGAAAAAAAAGATAGATATATGATAGATTCATTTATTAATAATATTTTTGAATTAAAAAGAAATGCTCCAATACCTATAATTTTTGACGTATTATCCGATGAACTATCCGACAGACCGGATGTAGCCAGTACAAATTTATTATATATAATAGATAAATATATAAATAATGAACCCGATGCAAATACACGTAAGAATATGCTTGAAAATATAATTTCTTATAGTATTAAAAACATGCTTGATAAATACTATATTTATGATAAAAAAAATAACTTGTTAGAATATGCTGATTATATTAATAATTTTATAGAAGGAGTTTATAAAAATAGAGATCAAGGTCAAAATAATCAAGAATGGGATCGTCTACGAGAATCGATTAAAATTATGCCCAAAATTGCAGAAATTAGAGAAAGATTAGATAAAATTGATACTAAGCGTATTTCATTAAAAGATAAATTAGACGTGGCTGAATTGTGGAATAAGCTTTATAAAAAACATAAAGGATTTTCAAGAATTTGGTCTTATATGGGTTTAAATAAAAGTAGTTTTTATGGAAATAATCGTGGTACTGCACTTTGGAATGAAATATTTGACTCAAATCCAGCATTTTCAAAAAAACATAACTTATTTGCTATCGGTGATTTAAAAGAAGCCCTTGCAAGACGTGAAAAAATGAAAAAAGAGGGAGGTAATATAATAAAATTATCAACTATAAAAGAAGATTTCATAAAAGATAATATTAATTTTTTTCAAAGTAAAGGAGAAACATTAACACCGGACGAAGCATTACAATTATTTACAGACATTATTAATTCAATAAGACAGAAAAAGCCTATATCACCTCCAACGGCAGGAACAAAAATCTCCACATTAAGTTCTATTAAAAAAGGATCGGGTATATCTAAAAGAAAAATACTTAAATATCTAAAAGGTAAATCATCAATATCTAAACCTACCATCAAAGGGTTAGATACAGAAATTTTTAATATATTAAATTCATAATTATTTATTTAATTATATTCGTACTTATTTGATTAATTATATTCATACTCATCATCAATGTGTTTTTTAATTGCGTACACTATTCTTTTTAGTTTCTTTTCATCGGCGTCTGGGTCTTTATGGTGAACTAATTTTTTTAATAATCTAATACCTGGTATTGGTTTTTTCTTTTCTTTTTTAGGTTTTTCAAACACATTATTACTACCGCCTTGCTGTGGTTTATTACTAAGTAAATTACCAGAATTATCCATGATTTTTGTTATTATTTCTGGATGCGGGGTAATCATTACAGGTTGTTTAATTGGTCCCCTTTTAGCCTGACTAAAAAAAGGCTGGGGTATTTGTTTTTTCCAATATGGCATATTTATTATATGTGTATAAAATTTTATAACCAAAATCTAATAGTTATAATAAAACTCCAATATTCACCAAAGGTGTCCAAAGGTTCAAATCTTTCATTCGTTAATCTAAATGTAAAATTTGTACGCTGACCTCCAATTAATTCTGCCGCATCAATCAATAAAGGTTGTTGAGGTTGAAAATTAATTTGAGATCCAGGCGGTCTATCAATATATACAACCGCCATCAAGTTAGATGAATTTGAATTGCTTGGTATACCTGTATGTACTAAATTACCACTAATATAAAACTGATTAATAGCATTAAAATTAGCCTGTTCATTACCTACGTATACTCGGGGTGCTACTAAAATGGCTACGGGCGGTGTTGTATCGTTTGCTGCGTCAGTGAATCCAAAAATATTTCGTATTGGTTTAGGGACATTCCATATAATTGTACCGTACGCTTGTAATATACTAATTGCTACTCTTTGTGTGGCATTATCGGCATTAAATGCAAACATTTCTTCAAATTGATGGGCTGGCGGGACTGGTAATGTTTGTGAATTAAATGTAATTTGGATAGCGTTTACTAATTGGGGAAAGTTGTACAACCCATCGGCAATAACCAGTGGATAATCATTAACACCATCATTTATTGTTAATCTATTATTACCCAACGCCTCACTAATATTAGGCGTTACGTACCATATAGATGCTGAGTGAACCTCCATAGTGGCATATTGAGTACCGTGTGGTAGTGATATAGGATATTGTAAATTTACACTAAAAACAGAACCATTTTGTTGTATAGCCTGTGCACCCTTTGTAGGATCGCTTGAAAAGATGTAAGTCATTTTACGTTCAATACTCATTTTTAATTAGTTTAATATATAATTATAAAATATAATAAAAAGTATAATATATTTTCTATATATATAATAAATAACAAGATGAATTTACAAGATCGTGAAATGGAGTTAAACTGGCGGGAGGTTACATGCAAACGTTCTGTGCAGGACGATGCATTTCCCCGAGGTATTCAAGACTTTGATTTTAGTGTAAGTGGTAAAAATGCGTTTATCCCAGCATTATCGTATTTTGTAATTGATGCAGAATTAGTTGTGAATGCTACAAAGGTGCCATCGTTTGTCAATGATGTAAGTAATGTACCCAGTGCTGTATATGCACCGGCAATATTAGTAAGTGCCCCCAGCGAAGAGGCTAAGGCTGATCCAACCCCATATTTTAGACGACCAGCCTTAGCCGATGGTATTGCTTTGGCTGATCATTTTGGTTCAACATTATATAATAATGCTTTTTTTAGGGCTGGTAATAGTGATGTATCTTTAATTACTCAATATATCCCGCAAGCAGGCGTGCTTAAATCACGTTTGGATAAATCCTTTGCTTGGTCTAAATCTATCGGGCGTTTAATTTCTCAGGACGATGCGGATTTTGAACGACGAAGAAATTATGTAAGCATTGATGGTAAATTTCACGACGATGGATTAAAACCTTTACAATATACTCGTCGTCCATTAATGACTCAATATGGTGCACCCGTCGCAGATTACGCCCCATCGGGACAAGTTAAATATGATGAAACGACTGGGGTGTTAGAAGTATCAGCAACCGATAAGGTAACATCGGCTAATTTAAACACGGTTGGAGTACAAGTAGATGATATTATTGTTGTACAAATTGTAGTAGCAGAACAACCAACTACTTATAGGTATTTTCAAGTAACGCAAATAAAAGTAACACCCGTGATTGATGAATTTTATGATGCAGGGGCTGCCGCAAATTGGGAGTATTTTGTTATTGAAGTACGTGGAGGAACAAACGCGGGGATTCCCAGAGCGGACCATGGTTTTGCTGTTTTGGCAGCCCATGATCCAGCCTGTGGATCTAATATTACTCAGGTAATCTTTCAGCCACCAATCGGTATTTTTAGCGAGGCGAATGCAATTTCTGGCGGAGATTTCAAAATTTCTTTAAATCCCTCACCAAATTATAAAATTAATGGAGTCCAATCACTTAGAAGTTTGCAACCATATAATTCAGCCCAATTACCTGGGGATTTTAATTTAATTATTAGGGATGTTAAATTTTATGTAGCCACAATTAAAAGCGATGTATCACCCACCGGCACTATCCCATTAACACTCGTAGAAATGGCTGTTCTCAATAAAACAATGAATTCATCGGCAGGCAGTCAAAATTTAGATTTTACCGTCCCACCATCTACACTGGCAATTACTGTATTTGTTCAAGGTGCGAACGCTGGTACTACTACTTGTATACCAGCTACAAAGTTTTATTTTCAAACTGACGCGGGAGATTCTAATATTGTAGGTACTAATCCAAACGCTGTAAATGATGCATTAATTAATAATGTTGCAAACTCGATTCAACAAATTCAAGTCACATACGGTTCTATTACTAAAACACAAACACTTTATAATTCAAACTATTCAAGCGTACTTGGTATTAACCAGAATATCCAACGATTCTTACAATCTATTCAATATAGTGGCAAAATTGTAAGCGATGGTGGAGCAGAATGTCAACCACAATTTTTAGAACGTGGCAATTACTGGCATTTTGACTTTCATAAAGATAAAAATGATACATCAAGTTATGTAAATGTTCAATTAGGTTTTGCTAATAATCAAGTTACAGCGAATGGTGGTGGTATTGGACCTGGTCAAAATTTGTTTATTGTTGCACATTATTCACGACAGGTTGAAATTGGTTATGAGAATGGCTTTATTACTCAGGTTATTGCTGTTAATCGTTAAAAATAATAGAAATTTTATAATAATATATTAAAAGATTAAAATGTGGAAGAACCTATTAGGTAAAGCAAACAGTTTTTTAAAACGATCGAAGATTATAAGTAGAATGGCGGGACGATCGTCTCATTCTGGAATTCGTATGGCTGGCAATGTAGCATCGGCTTTGGGTTATGGTCGTAGGTTTCGTCGTAAGCGTCGGGGTGGTGCTATTAAATTAGCTGGTATGGGACTTGGACTTGCTGGGGGTCGTCGTCGTAGGATGGGTAGAATGACTAATTTGCCTATGGCTTATTAAGTAATAGAAATTTTATAATATATAATTAAAAATGAGTTTAAGTTTATTACCGTACGTTAAGAGATCAACTTATCCAGAATCAGCCCGCATGCATGGCGGTTCTGTATGGGGTAAAATAAAAGGCTTTTTTGGTAAAGCAAATAAATGGTTAAAAAAGACAGGATTAATTTCAAAGGTAGCCGGAGTAGCGGGAATGGTGGATCCACGATTTAAAGCAGCCAGTGGAGTGGCGTCAGCTTTGGGTTATGGTCGCTATTATAGGCGTGTTAAATCTTATCGCAGAGGTTCTAAAACAGTGAGCAAATATACACGTAAAAATAGAGGATCTGGTCGTGGGTGTAGGTGTTAGTTATTTTATTTATTAATAATAAATGAAGCCAGAATTAAAGAAAAAGCAACAATTAATATTAAAAAAATTACGTAGTGTATATGGTATAAAAGCCTTAGATAACTTTCAATTAGATGAGATTGGAAAAAGATTGATCAGTCCTAATTTTTGTGGTGTTTACGCCTACGATCAATATCCTATTCATAAAGAAGACTGTACATATTCAATAATCAATACTGACAATTCAAGACAACCTGGAACACATTGGATTGGAGTTTATAAAAAAGATAAAACATTATATATATTTGATAGCTTTGGTAGATTTAGTAAGAATATATTGAAAAAGTTTGTTAAATCCCATGTTGCCGAAGGTTATAAAATAGTAGACATTAACCGAACCAGCGATCAAGGAAACGATCAACAAGACTGTGGATTACGATGTATTACAACATTGTTATTAATTAAAAAATATGGTATTAATGCTGTTTTTGATTAAAGTAAAAAGACAAGCTAATATAAAAAAATGGTTATAATTAAAAATGTATCGAGAAAAAGGCGTCCCAAAATTGAACTCTATTATATAGGAAAATGAGTTTCAATTTTGGGACGCCTGTTATATGTCGCCTTATTTATAAAAACACACTTATTAATTAGATTGTGTATTTTTATAAATAAATTTTATATTATATATATAAATACAATTAAAATGTCTAATAGTGGAGCAACCGTAACTAAATTTGGAATTATAGAAGGCGTAAGTGCTGAGATTGCCGATTTCGTTGCAGTGGCTATTCAAAATGCGACAAAGGAATTCATAGCCCAAGGCGGACCGTCTGTGGTTAGTGGCGTACCATTATATTCAAATACTCAGGGTAAACTGGTTGCATCATCACCATATAGTATGCCTAATACGTTGGGTGTTGCTGGGGAAGTTCTCACCGTCGATGCTGGCGGAGATATAATATATGGTGCTGGCGGAAGTTCTAATCCATTCGATCAAGATTTAAACACATTTAACGATGTATCATTTAATTCAGTTACAACGGCAAATATAACAGGTCCAACAACGGTAAAAGTTGCTGGCAATGATAGAATAGTTGTGGATAGCACTGATACAAATTTATTTAGTCAAAATATTTTTACAGGTCCATCGGGTTCATATATGAGATTAAAAAATGACGATACCTTTGAAATAGGCACACGTAGTGCTATTAATGGTGCGATAGAATGTAATCCCAATTCAATGGCGATAATTGGTAGACAGGCAAGATCTGCCGTAGTTTTAACAGATACAAATATTACAACATCATTGTCAAACTTAGGTCCCCGTGTTGACCGTGAAATAATGACATCAACGGGTCAAGAATTTAGAGATGGAACTGGATTTAATAGATTAAATATAACTAATAGCGACGGCGTGACAATAAATAGTGCGTTTTCTTTACCAACTACGGCGGGATCAGTCGGTGATGTTATGACAAGAACGGGAGTATCGGCGACAACTTGGGCACCGCCAGCAACACCCAGTTATATTAATAATTTAACAGTAACAAATTTAAGTCAGGGACCCAGTGATTTAGTTCAAAATTATACTTTACCTAATTATGCTCCATCTCCTAATTCAGTATTAGCGAGTGCTACAACTTATATAATGACATTTACTGTCAATGCCTCGATAAGTTTTCGTGTTGATAATGCCGTCGGCGGAACAATACGATATAGAGAAGAAATACCAATCGGTATATATTTAGTAGATGATATATTATCACGATTAGAAAGCACAACAAGAAGCGTTCTTAGTGCTAATAATATTATTGCTGATATTATATTTGGTTATAATAGTATAACGGATAGATTTGAAATAGTGCTAACTAATCAATCGACACCGTCTAATTTTCTTAATTTTTGGTGGGAAGCGTACGATCCATTGTCTCCTATCCCTAATAATAATAATTTATTTGGTATTGGTGTAATAATAGAACCCAGACTAATATTGCCACCTATACAAACAGTGGTATGTCAAAATGCACCCATTGGCGTTAGTTTAGGAACTGATTGTGTATGGCGTTCATTGGCATCCGTTCAAATACCTGGAATACAAAGCGATAGTGGAGCATCATCAATTCAATGTGAAGATGTTGGTGTCGGTCAAAGTGGTATAGTTAGTTATGGTAATTATAATGTAAATAATGGTTCTATTAATAATTGCGGTAATATAAATGCTTTGGATAATTGTAATATAACAACAAATACAACTCAAATTGTAAATGGATTAGGTGAATTAAATATTAATATTAATAGTTTGCCACGAATATCGCAAGACGCAATACAAACAAAAATAGAATGCGGAACTTCGGCATTAAATTTAGCAGCATTGAGTGATGGATTAACCCCAGATACAACTACTTATTTATCGGCAGCAAATATAGCCAATACTGCTAATATATCGGCGGTTGTATTACCCGATAGTTATAATGTTTATCAAAATAATGGTTCAATACAGCGATTAATAGTTGATGATACAAAATCCGCATTATATAGTAAAAATGCCACGTCTGGTCCCGCTGGTTCATTGTTAGAATTAAATAATGATAATACATTTACTCTGGGTTGTTATTTTGCTAACAATGGGATAATAGAATGTCGCCCAAATTCATTAGCAATGTATGGCAATGCTGCACAATCCGCAATAACTATGACTGATTTAAATATAATAACATCATTGGGTGTTGGTGGACGGATTGATCGTGAAATATTGGATACAACAAGCCAAACATTCAAAGACCCAACGGGGACAGAAAGATTAAAAATAGATAGTAATGTGTCAGTTAATGGTGCATATACTTTGCCAACAACGGCGGGAGTAGATGGTGAAGTATTGACGAGAGCGACAGGAACATCAACGGTATGGAATAGACCACAAATATATAGTATATTTTCACAAATTGTGAATCAAACAGTCACAAATACTACGACTGAGACCACAATAATTGGAGGAGGAACACCGACAAGCACATTAACCGTAGCACCAAATTTTTTTACGCCCGGTATGACATTTAGATATACAACGGGTGGATTATTTCAAACGAGTGCCAATAATATTAGTGCCAGATTTAGATTAAGAAATAGTGGAGTATTATTTGATAGTGGTTTATTGGTTTTTAGCAATCGTGTTATAACACCAACACCCTGGAATGTTGAGACTACCTTCGCTTATATGGGTGGAACAGTTATGGTGACTAATTTTAATTTTCAATATAATGCTGGTAATGATGCACGGGGTTTTACATCACAACAATCAAATAATACTTTCGATGCGACGGTTTCAAATACATTAAATTTTACAATTCAATGGTCCGCTACTTCGGCGAATAATAGCATTACAACCAATTTTGGTGTTGTTCAAAAAATTTATTAATAATATTTTATATTGTTATATTATAATAAAAAATGGATAAATATAATTTAGGACTGCTTCAATATGATTATACAGACAAATTTAATATTGTTTTGTATTCGTCAAAATCAACATCTTTACAAGACGCATTAAATTATCTCGTTAAAGTTCAAGTTCAATTCGTTTTGTCAATACCAGAAAAAGCATTCGGGTATTATTGTTTATTAGAAAAAGACATTTTTAAAATTTATAATTGTTATATGGACGGTGAAAGCGGCATCACACTTCAAGAATATATTTATAGTCTTCAATATATTGATGTAGAAGGTAAAGTATGGCGAGATGAAAATATTGTAATAGAAAAATTATCCATATAATATAAATGGAACCTCAAAATGAAGAATGGAAGGGTTGCTGTTCAAAATCCGATAGCCAGTTCATAAAATACATGGCACAATTATTTATATCACTAACAGTATTATTTTTTTGTATAGCGATAATAATTATCAAAAAAGGTGAACAATGTGAGGTTTATTTTAGTTTAATAAGCGGTATCGTAGGTATTTATAGTCCACAACCTCAAATAAAAAAATAATTTATATTTATATATTAAAGAATATGTCCAATCATTTTTTATTCTCGTACCCTGGAAATAAAAGAAAAGAAATAAATGATATTATCCCGTTTTTTGAATTGGATAATATTGATACAATAATTGAACCATTTTGTGGCTCAGCCGCTGTATCAGTTTATTTAGCTAAACAATATCCTTTAAAATATAAATATATATTAAATGACAGTAATCCTAATTTATATAAATTATATAATATAATGAAAGACCAAAGTGAA
>Ga0114969_10001112_pt1 | contig 22879 bp, 35 predicted proteins | sample M_130807_MF_Meta_FD_87316 | JGI IMG/M metagenome (GOLD analysis project Ga0114969, IMG submission 87316) | Freshwater microbial communities from Lake Montjoie, Canada to study carbon cycling - M_130807_MF_MetaG | ecosystem: Environmental > Aquatic > Freshwater > Lake | place: Lake Montjoie...
AGATAATGTAGAAACGGATGGTGTTATTACCGGCTTCGGTGTCCATGTGAATATTAACCCAGAAGCTGGAAAACACGATGCTGTACTAAGGAATCTACATGTGTTAGCGTTTGATGCTCCGGCACCCGTACCACTAGGTGCCCCCCAGTTTGGGCTGGCATCTGGTACTGTTGCACTTAATTGTCTATTATTAAAGTCAGTATTTGCGCTCCCCCTTAAACCAACATATGGTTGATATGTCGTAGATGTGGTTACCGTCATAGCACCATATACCACACGTATTACACCGGTAGATTTATTAATACGAATTTGGAATGAAATTTTCTCAGTAGTTTGCAAATATCTAGCACAATTTTGCCATTGAAAAATATCTTCAGTTCCATCATCATACCATCTTCTTTCATATACGGTTGAAGCAACTGAAGTACTTCTTAAATCCATATTCAACGCACATATAACACCAGTGGCTGTTGCTGTTGAAGCTATGGAACCAGTAACAGCATTTCCTGTTGTTGAAGTCCCTGGATTTAACCAAAGAGCCCCATCAGCCGTCATATTAACAGAAGTGATTACAGTCCCATTAAATGTGAATTGATTTCCTGATGATAATGTGATATAACTACCGTCGGTATCATATGAGGTTGCTCCAGCAGTTGTTGTTACTAACTGAGTACCCAACGTTACCGCAGCATACGTTCCAGTTGTTTCTGAAAACGTGTAGTTGGTTGCAACTTGTGAAAATGATTTCGTAGCCATAAAAATGGTTAGTAAAAATAGATATTTTAGTGCTCTCATAATTTTAAATTTATTTTTATTAGATTCTGTATTTTGCATATATATTAAAAATACATCAATAGTTTTGAAAAAAATAGTATTAATGATCAAACCCCAATTACGGATGAGCTTTTAAATTAAAGAATTTTGTTTATTTGGATTTCTCGGTATAGTGTTTGAAATTCCTCTCTGATATCAATCTCATAATCATAGTATTCTTTATTAGAATAATAATCATAGTGTTTACGTGAGACATCTTTTAGTATATCATCATAGTTATCTTTAATTAATTCATAACAATCTTCTTTCTCACACCATAAAACCATATTTCTAATTAAATCAAAATCGATATTTTTGAATCCGTTATAGAATAACTTATTTACAAATGATAATAAATAATGTCTGATTATTAAATCTTTATAATCATCTTCATCTACACCTTTTGGATTTGATAAAACAGGAGAGGTAAAATAAAATTCAATATTTTGATCAACAATATGTTTAGTTAATAATATTACCTGTTTTGAAATCTTAGCGTCTAAGAAAATATAAACAATATCATCTTCAATAAAACAAATAGGTATATTTTCATATTTCTTAAACATAAGAAATTTACCTTTAATAACCCAGTTCGGATTAACTAAAGGTCTGAATTTATCAGGTATTAAACTATTTAAGTCCATTTTCTTTTAATATTTTTAAGAATATTTTTTTGTCGTTTTCTCTAGTTTTAAAACCATCACGCCAATATCTTGGTCCTCTATTTGGTGAGTATTTTGTTTTATACCTACTATCATATTTTGTTGTTGTGTGTGTCTTGAATCTAAAGTTTATCTGTGTTCCGATACTATTATTAAATTTTGGATGTTGATGACATATTTTATTAACATCTTCAAATCCTCTCCAACTCCAAATGACACTATTACTATACCAATGTAGTCTTCTAATAACTACACGCTCTTCGACATATCTTCTCCAGGCACGATCTCTCATAAAAGCAAAGATAGTGATTTTAATTGGACATCACAAATGGATAAAAATTTAAATTAATATCATCACAATTGAGTTTATTTGAGAAGTCTAAATTGATAATAGGTAAAGATGTTGTATTAAATCCTGGTGATACATCAAAATAATTCTTATTAACATAAGTTAACTCAATAACATTTGGAATATTATTAACAACACAATCATTATTATTACCATGAGCGTGTATAATGTAATGGGTTTTTGATAACTTTTCTAGACATTTTATTTTATCGATATAGTTATAACCCCAGGTATTATTAGTAACTCCGTGAAATTCTATTACAATTTGTTTAAATTTAGTTAGTTGTTTTTCATCTATTTGTAATAACCATGAGTACTCACCACCCTCTATATCCATTTTTAAAAAAATATTATTATATGTTTCAGTATAAAAAGATAGATTAGAATTACTATCATCGTTAAAACTATTTATATTTTTTTTTATAAATGAAATTTTTTCTGTATAATGATATGGATAATTATCTATAGTTCCATCGAAACCAAAACTATTATATTCATTCATATTATATTCATTAATAAAATCTCTTGAGAAACTTTCCTCGTCAGATATACCAGCAGAAATATAACAATCATATCCACCATCAAGTTCAGCTATTACATAACCACCATCGTTATTGGATCCATATCTAACTTTTTTATCAAAGCTATAGACCTGCAATAATTCTAGATTATTCATTACTTCAATAACTCTGTTTTTCTTAGATCAGAGTTTTTACCAAACCAAATATCAAGTGATTTATCTGACACATCATCTTTAGTTATCAAGGTAAGTCTAGGTGTATTTATAATATCTTGATACTCATCATCAACAAGAGCTGCCAAACCTTTTTTATACTTAATCTCAAATTGTTTTAGATCATTCTTTTCGGACCACACATTGTATTCTGTTTGTGTATAGAAAAGAACTTTCTTTTTAGTCTTAGCTCTTGGAATAGCAACTACAATTGGAGTTTCAACTTTATAAACCATTCGTCTGTCGAACATATCTGGCCAATACTTATAAAAGAAATTTAAAAGAAGAGCTGCAATTGAATTACCATCAACATCAGCATCTACATAAAAAAGAACTCTACCATATCTAAGATTCTTCAAATCAATAGTTTGTCCTAGTTTAAGACCGATAGCCGCCATTAAATTTACAACCTCATCATTTTGAACTAACTTTTGATTAGTCATTTCAGAAACATTCACAAATTTACCTTTAAGAGCGAAAGCTCCCATAGTCTCTGGAGTTCTGTACTTTCTAAAAGCTGAGATAGCTGAATCACCTTCAAATAATCCAATAGAACATTTCCAACGATCTTTACCTTTAGCATCAATGAGCTTCTCAACTTTAATCTTACCAAGTTTCTTATTTAAGTCTCTTTGAAGTTTTGAATCTTCTGCGTTTTTCTTTTGTTGAATCCAGTCTAATATTGAATTTACAATTTCAGATTTTAGAATTGATTGAATTAACTTTGTAGGTACTTCAAATGTAGAACCAAATTCCTTTACCTCAGTAATTAACTTTTCTTTTGTTTGAGATGAGAAGGATGGATTGATTATAGTAGAATCTAAAAATAGAAACATATGATTTCTTAGTTCATTTGGTTTTACTTCTACTTTATGTTTTTTCTGAAAATACTCTATTAAAGCAACTTGTATTTGTTTCATAACATACTCAACATGGGTTCCACCATCATAAGTGTCAGTTGAATTAGCAAATGAAACTTGTTGGAATCCATTTTCAGAAAGTGCGATACCTAATGACCAAGTTTTATCTTTTTTGGATTCATAAAAGAAATCCGGAGTATATAACTTAATATAATCTTCAAATGCCTTAAAGTTAATTAGTTTACCATTAAAGTAAACTTTAAGATTAGTATTACAACCAGCAATATCATAAACTCTTTTCTCAAGCATTTTGAAGTGATCATCGTCTATTCCTTTGAGCTCGAATTTATCAAAGTCTACTAAATAATTAATTTCTGTAAATCCTTTAGTGCTTTTTTTGATTTTAGCAGTAGTTCTTTTTCTCATATTATTAGAGAAAGTTTGTGTGTAATGATTCTTACCATCACAAGTACTTACCGTAAATTCTTTTGAATATATGTTTGTAAGCGTTGATCCAACACCATTTGTCCCAGCTCCAGTTCTTTCTTCGGTATCATCAAAGTTGGAACCAGCCTTAAGATTTGAGAAAATCATTTCTGGAATCCACTCTTTATGTTCAGTGTGTTTAACAACAGGTATTCCACCATTATCCCAAATATTGATGTAATTTGTTTCTCTATTTATATCTACTTTGATAGTATTTAATTTGGATCCACTTCTTTTACTCTCATCGACTGAGTTAGTGACAATCTCATCAAATATTTTTAATAAACCAGGATTATAGTTTAATTCTTTTTGAACCATCTTATCATCTTGGATAATCCACTTATTTGCTTTATGTGGTTTAATCGACCCAATATACATTCCAGGTCTTAATATAACATGGTCAATGTCGTCTAACTTCTGAAACTTCTTATCTACTGACATTAATTTAAAATTAAGATTTTGATTATATATAGTAAAAAGTTTCGTTTGTTTTAAAATCGTAATTTAGTGTAACTACTTATACAATATCTTTCAGTGGAATTGGAGGGTTAATATCGTAGTTTTTATTTAAGAATTCCTTCAATTCATTCTCGATATAATGCTCAGGAACTTCTTCATCTGGATTACTTTGAGACATCTTTTTAGATAATTCTAATGAGAATATGTGTAGAACTTCTGGTCTAATTGCTTCAACTAACTTATCAGAAACAACAAAAGCTCTAGTAAATCTATCTTTAATAGAGACTTCACCTTCTGCTACTTTCATAGAACTATCTATTACTTTTTGTAAAAAACCTGAGTATTCGTGTCCTGGTTCGTGTAGTATAGGTGAGATAATTTTGTTAAATGCTCTTGAAGTACCAAAAATATATCCCGCTATTGCTAATATTGGAAAGAAAGGAGCGAGTGCCATTGGTGTAATTCTATGTATAGCTTTAATAACTCCTACTTTAATTTCTGATTTTCTTTTAGCAACTAAAGCGTCTTTAAAAATAGAGTGTAGTAATCCAAATGTAAACTTTTTACCATTTTCGTGTAAATAGTCAGCTAAGTGACCTCTATGTGAATGATATAAATACATATTTATCTCATCTTCATCAGTAACACCTAATCTAAGTAATTCAGCTCTGATGTTATCATCAAACTTTTCTAAAATTAAAAAATGGTCATATCTCTTTAGAGTGTTCATAAAAACAAAAGAAACTTTTTACTATATATAAATCTATGATAACAGAAAAAACAATTACAGAATTTTTATCCGATGAATATAAAGAGTTTGCGATGTATTCAATTGAGGGTAGAGCTATCCCTTCGGTTATCGATGGGTTTAAGCCAACTCAAAGAAAAATTATACATGGGTCATCTCAAGTCTGGAAAACAGGAAATGAGAAAACACTAAAGATATTTCAATTGTCTGGTTATATTGCCGCAAATTGCTTTTATCATCATGGTGATGCTTCATTATCAAATGCCATTATTAATATGGCTCAAAGATTTAAGAACAATGCTCCTCTTTTAGAAGAAGAAGGTCAGTTTGGTTCTTTAAGATCACCACAAGCCGGTGCTCCTCGTTACATAGGCACTAGATTATCAGATAACTTTAGATTGATATATAAAGACTTTGAGTTATTAGATTATAAAGAAGAAGAAGGAGAATCAATTGAACCTAAATACTTTTTACCAATTGTTCCAGCAGTTTTACTGAATGGATCATCAGGTATTGCAGTAGGATTCGCTTCTAATGTTTTAAATAGAGATATTAAAAGTATTATTGATGCTTGTATCAAAGTTATTGGTGGTAAGGCTTCAGGTGAAGTTAAACCTTCTTTGAATGGATTTACTGGTGATTATATACAAGATAAAGAAAATAATAAAAGATGGGTTATCAGAGGTAAGTTTCAAAGGGTTAATACAACAACCGTTAAGATAAGTGAACTTATACCTTCTATGACTTATGAGAAATATGAAGAAATATTAGATAAGTTAGTTGATGATAAAGTTATTGTTAGTTATGATGATAATTGTAAAGATAATATTGATTATGTTATTAAATTCACCAGAGCTGATTTAGATAAATTAAATGATGAGAAGTTAGTTAAGTTATTAAAACTTGAAGAATCATCTACTGAGATTTTTTCAACATTAGATGAGTTTGGTAAGTTAAAGATATTTGAAAATACATCTGATATTATTAAATACTTTGTTGATTTTAGATTAACATACTACCATAAGAGAAAGCAATTTCTATTAGATAAACTGAATCGAGAACTTAAAATTTTAGGTAACAGAGGTAGATTCATTAAAGCCATTCTTGATGGTAAGTTAAAAGTTAATAATGTTGCTAAGGCTCAAATTATTGAAGGTATTGAAGCAATGGGTTTAGATAAGATAGATGATTCTTATGACTATTTGTTAAGAATGCCTATCTACTCTTTAACAAAAGAAATGTTTGATAAATTAAAAGAAGACTTTTCTGCTAAGAAAGAAGAAATTAAAATATTAGAATCAACTGACCCTAAAGATATGTACTTATTAGATTTAACTGAATTAAAAAAGAAATTTAAGTAATGGATAAAATGAAAAGATATGAGGACTTCAAAAACGAAAGTAATGAAACTGAATACCTCACAAAAGAAGAACTTCAAAAAGTAAAATGGACTAAATATAAAATTGTAGTCCCAACATTAGAAGATAAATTAGAATTAGAGAAAGCGTTTGAACACATTCATTACTCTGATATCGATACTGATAACATTGCTGTTAATCAATTAGCACACGAATACTTAACCGAAGAAAGAACTGGTGACCCAAGAACTATAAATAACATTATAGTTGATGAAGAATTATTTAATAAATTAAATGAAAAGGGAAATTAATGTAAGTCCGTGGAACCACATCACTACCACATCAAAGATAAACAACTATAGCTTAGATAATTACTTCACCATCTTAATAGAAAAGGATGGTGAATACTTTTTTATAGTAGAAGAAGAACAAAAGGTATTTGATATTTCTCAAATGCCTATTTATATAAAAGAAGATTGGATAAAATATAATAAAAAGGAACTATCTATAACATTGATAAACGAACAAATTAGAAAAATTAAAAATGATTATGATCAATTTGAAGAAGAGTTAAGTTTACTATATTCTCTTCGAAGAGATTTAATACTTAAGGGTTTAGTTTCTTAAACATAATATCCAATCTAATAAATCTTATCTTTTCTCGAAGATTTCCGAATTGTGGAGAATACATCACTCTTACAACAGGATCTTGTTTAAAATATTCTAAAGATTTATAGTAAAAACAATATCCAGTGTTAAAAAAGATACATTCTAACTTTAAATTGAATTTTGACTCCATATGATAAATAATATCATCTAAATCTTCATAAAATGATTCTTTATTAATTAAAAAACCTCCTTCAATTGACTTAATTGATAGTACTAAAGACTCATAAGATAAACTCATATCGAAATCATCTGAATCTGTAACAATAGTTTTATCTTTAGGGAATTGAATTGCTGAACCTTCCTTAATATCGTTTAATTTCAAATTATAATCACTCAAAGCCATACAAACATCTTCGATATAATTAACATCATATTCACGATCAAAAGACTCAAATAATTTAATCCACTTCATATATAATATATATTAAAAATAATTACTATATTTACTTTATGAGAGAAAGAAGGATAAAGAGATTTGGAGAAAAACCTAAAGATCCTTTAGAGGATTTTGCTCCAGTTGGTGAAAAAGATTGCGAAATGAAATGTGATCGTGATGTTGTTATGACTAAAGAAGGTCCTGTTATTGTCTGTAAAGGTTGTATGAGAATTGTAATGGATAACAGAAAATAATGGTTAAAAATTATATAAATTCTGTTATAGATGATCACGAAAAAGAATTTGGTATTGATTTTGATATTTATATTCGTGATACAATAGAAGTTAATATCAATAATGGTGTTTATGCTTTTCAAGTTATTTATAATGGGCATTATCAAGTACATGAGATAAAAATTATAGATTATAATTTATGTATTCATGAAATAAATTTAAGTCATTTAGGAAAAATGTGGTCTTATGATGGAGGTCAAAGATTTCAATGGTCTGAAATGGAAACTTTAATTTTTGATCCATCAGTAATAAGAAATATTAAAATAGAACAAATAATAAGTTAAATGATCATTCGATCTATTAATTTGCTAATTGGAAATATAGGTACACTCATTTGAAATCTCTGAATACCTAATCCAGTCTACATTGTGTGTAAAAATGCATATTTTTGTATAAAAAAGTCAATTTTTTTTACTTATATATATTTTTATATGAGAAAATTCCTATTTTTAGTCTGTTTTGTTATAAATACCATTATATCATATGCACAACCTGCAAATGATAATTGTAGTGGTGCTCAAAATTTAGGCACATTACCAACACCAGCGGCTTGTCCAAGTGGAGTCGGATCTTCAGTAAATATTTCGGGCACAACTATAAACGCTACCTCTCCACTTCCATATACTTACCTATTGGGTTGTCAAACCGGTGGTAGTCAACCTGCTCCAGCATTAGATGTTTGGTATAGATTTGTTGCATCAGGTACTCAAGTTAATATAAACATAACACCTGGAACTGCTCCTATTCTACAAAGTCCTGCTATCACACTTTGGACTGGTTCAAATTGCTCAAGTTTATCAGGTGTTAATTGTGATAACAATGGAACTGTTGGTGGTAATAATAGTGTTACTTTTCAACCACTTACACCCGGAACTACTTATTATATACAAATTAGTGGAATGACACCTGCTTCTGTTGGTAACTTTAATATGTCTATTAACTCAAGTAATGATTGTAATAATTGTTTACAAACATCATCATTGACTTCTACTCCAGCTCCGGTTGGTGGGACTTATTTACCGGGTCAAACAGTAACATTTTGTTATACTATATCTAGTTTCACACAAGTTAGTGCCAATTGGTTACATGGAGTTATCCCAACTTTTGGAAATGGATGGAATCTTTCGACATTAACAACAACTGCTGCGTCTTCTTGTTCTGGTAGTGGAACTTGGACTTGGTACAATACTAATACGAGTACTGCAACAGGACTTACAACGGGTCCTGGTTTTTATTATAACTACCCTGGTGGTACTGCCGGTAATAACTATGGGGATTATAACTCGTCAGGAGCATGTACTTGGACATTCTGTTGGACTATACAAGCAAAACCAAATTGTACATCAGGTAATAACTTAAATATATCTATTAACACAACCGCTGATGGTGAAAGTGGTTCTTGGACGAGTATAGCTTGTCTAGGAGATCCAAACTATAGTTTTGGATCTGTATTGAATTGTTGTACAACAACAGCAACATTTGTAAATCCTACTTGTAATAATGGAACAAACGGAACCGCAACTGCTAATCCAAATGGAATCGGTCCTTATACATACTCTTGGAATACAATTCCAATTCAAACAACACAAACAGCAACTGGTTTGTCACCTGGAATATATATAGTCACAGTGACTGACGCAACTGGGTGTGTTTCGACTGCAACTGTGACATTAACAAATCCATTACCAATAACACTTGGTAATATAAGTCACAACTAAAAATAAAATAAAATAAAATAAAAAGATGAAAAAACTACTACTCACCCTAACAATTTCTATTCTATCATTGATGGGATATTCACAAACATCAACTGTTAACCCAGATACCGTCTGTTATCAAACAAGTGGTTCTATTTATACGGTACCATCATTAGGTGCTGGTTATACATATAACTGGACAGTTGTGGCACCAGGTGTCATTACCTCAGGAGTTGGAACAAATACAATTGGAGTTAACTGGTCTTCAGCGGCTCCAGGTTTAATACCAAATGGTGTAACAGTTTATGCTGTTAATGCTGCTGGTTGTCAAAGCTTACCAATAACTTTAAATGTTTTAATATATCAAGTATTACCAACAATTACACCAATCGGTCCTTTTTGTGCAGGAGCTCCTTGTGTTAATTTAGTTGGGTCACCAGCAGGTGGTACATTCACAGGAACTGGTGTTGTGGGTAATCAATTCTGTCCAACAACATCCGGTGTAGGAACTTTCACATTAACATACACGGTAACATCAGGTGGTTGTACTTTCACAACAACTACATCAGTGAGTGTAACAGCGAATCCGGTATTGTCACCAATACAACATAACTAAAAATATTAACTAAAAATGAAAAAATTATTATTTATCTTCTCCTTATTATTTAGCATTTCTACAAATGCACAGCAAGAAATTGCTCTTTGTGAAGATGGTAATAACTCATTTAACTATATTACATCATCTGCTCAACCAGGAACATATACCTGGTTGGTAGATGGTAATATTATCAATGATACTGATAGTTCTCTTTTAGTTGATTGGAATAACTACAATATAGGAACACATACAATAAGTGTGACTTTTTACTCACCACAAGGGTGTCCGTCACCTACAATATCATATAATGTTAATTTGATAGAGTGTCAAACAACAACTATGTATGCCCCAAATTGTTTTACTCCAGATGGTGATGAAAATAACAATGTTTGGTTACCTATTGGTTATAATTACACAAATTTTTACTTTATGATATTTAATAGATGGGGTGAATTGTTATTTGAATCATATGATTCTGCATTTGGTTGGGATGGAACTTACAAAGGTCAACCTTGTCAAGATGGAGTTTATGTTTATGTTTTAGGGTGGGAAGATTCTAAAAACAAAAGAAATTCTAGATACGGACACGTAACTCTTCTTAAATAAATTTGATTTATTAATTATTTTTTCATATATTTGTTAAATGAAGAAAGAAAGTATACATGAGTCAATAGATAAACAGATTATAGAATCGTTAACCCAAGGACATGCTATACCTATTGTACAATCAAATCTTAATACTAAAATAAAAAACTTTACTACAACTTTAAGTAAAGACTCTATTGATTTAGACAAAATGTTTGAATTGAATTATGATGATATTTCTCCAATTAGAACAAGATATGGAGTTACCTTTATTAAACATTGTAGAAAAAGAGTTGATGATTTAGAATGGTTGAGTAAGAACAAATTCAAATTTAGACACTTATCAAACTCTCAGGTTTTTAATTTAATTAAACTAAAAGAAAAACTTTCTTTTGAGAATTCATTCTCAATGCCATTTTAAGTTATTCACTTTTGTATTTACCACCTTTGCGTTTTCTCTTACAATATTGTTTCTGAGAAAATCCTTTTGGATTAGAACAGTTTATTGATTTTTTATATTTTACCGACCATCTTTTCTTACCAGATCTTGGTTTGTTGTAAGACTCGTTGAAACTTTCCCAATCTAATATATTTTTCATAGTGTATATATTAAATAATTTCCTTATATTTGTATTATGAAAATCGACAAAAAAACACTCTGGAACATCTTAGAAAAATATGATTGTGTTGAATACAAAGACCTTTGTGACTCACTATCTAACGTAATTCAAGACAGATCATCAGGTACTGATTTGTTAAATATCTATGTTTCTTTGGAAAAAATTCAAAGAGAAGATAGAGATATCATCGAAAAAGAAATTGGTAACGAAATCACTGGAGTTCTTTTTTCTATCTAATTCATGAATCATCATGATACTAATTCCCTAATAAATATATTAATTTTGGTTTAAAACCTCGTTAAAATTAACGAGGTTTTGTTTTTTAAAAATTTATATATAGTGTATGAGATTTTTAAAATATTTTGAGTCTAAAGAAACTCCACAAGAATTATTAGTTAAGTATGCTGATGATATTGCTAAAGTTTTAACGACTTACTATTCAACTCATACCGGTGATTTATGTGAACAAATTGATGAAATCATTTATTCAAATGCAAATGATACTGATGAATTTGTAAATTTTGAATACAATGGTGAAGTAACTGAATATTTAATGAATCAGATTATTTCAAATCTTCAAGGGACAAGAGATATTGATAATTTACTTAATGTTTATTATGATTGTATACCATTTGTAAAATTATCTAATGTAGATTTAAAAAAGGACATTGAGGAAGTATTTTTAGAATACTCAGATATGGGTATTGTAAAAGTTGCAAAAAGTTCAAAGTTTAGTGATGATAGATATGAAGTTAGTATATCTGTAAAAGATATATTCTTTCATATAAATTTTGAAGAAGTATTTGGAAGAATTAAAGATTTAGGATTTGAAAATTATTCAGTTAATGGCGTCAAAAATGGTTCTAGTGAATATATGAAAATTGAATTTTGGAAACCATTACCTAAATAAAAAAATAAATTATTAATATGGCATTAAAAACAACTCACCTAATATATTCAACTGATGAGAATTCAGTTCCGGCAGCAGGACTGGTTTTTACTTCAGATGGTAGTGGTGGTGGTACTTGGTCTACTAGTGGTAGTGGTACTGGAACCTCTGGAACTAGTGGTGTATCTACAGGTTTATTTCCGTCTGATTATCTTGCTAAAGGTGTTAAAGGTGGAACTACACAAACAATTACAGCTGGTTCTGATGTAGTTATTACATTTGTGGATGAGTTTGATCCTCAAGGTTGGATAAACTCTAATAAGTTTCAACCAACAATTGAAGGATATTACAATATTCAAGTTGCGGTATATTGGCGTTCTGCATCAACAACAACAGGAGAAAATACTATTCAACTTTTGCTAAATGGTATTACAAAAGTAGCACATCAGATATCACCACTTATTACTACTGCAGGTTATGGTCAAGAAATTGACATTATTGTATATTTTAATGGGTCAACTGATTATATTGAGGTTACTGCATATACCACGAACACAACATCTCAAGATATAGATGGATCTAGTTCAGGTACTTGGATTACAGGTTCATTAATCAATGGTGTTCAATCTACTTCCGGAACTGATGGTACTTCTGGAACTGATGGAACGAGTGGAACTGATGGTACTTCTGGAACTGATGGAACTGATGGAACTGATGGAACGAGTGGAACTGATGGAACTACTGGGCCAAGTGGAACTTCCGGAACTTCTGGTGGATTTAATATTACAAACCCAGGTGATGATAGAATATTAACATCACTTGGAACTTCAAATGGTGCTAATGCTGAATCTAATCTAACATTTGATGGGACTAGATTATCTGTTACCGGATCTGCTTATATTAGTGGAACTTCATCAGTGTTAGCAGTTGTTGGTAGTTCTTCAAACTCAACAATTTTTTCTGTTCAAGGTTCATCTGGTGAATTGTTTACGGTTAGTGATGCTTTAGTCGGATCTCTTTTTAGTGTAAATGATATATCAGGTCTTCCTATTTTAGAAGTTTTTTCTGATGATACAACTATTATTGGAGCTTATAAAGCACAATCTCTTTATACAACTAAAAGAGTTTCTGTTACAGCATCGGCCACGGCTTCTATTTATTCATTTGCAACCGCTTCTTACACAAGTGCTTATGTTGATTATAATATATCAAGTGGTTCTAATGCTAGAGCTGGAACATTGACTAGTGTTTGGAACGGCGGTTCAATAACTTATATTGAAAATTCAACTTTAGATTTAGGAACAACAACAGGATTTACATTCTCATTTGTTATATCTGGAACTTATGCTGTTTTACAAGCTTTTGCACCATCATCAACTTGGGATGTTAAAACAATAATAAGATCTATATGAGTTTTAATTTTTCACCTAAAGTAATTCAAGATGGGATGGTTTTTTGCTTTGATCCATCTAATAGTAAATCATATGTTAGTGGTACATCATCGGCTTTAGATTTAAAAAGTAATACACCTATGACTTTTAAAAATAAAGTATATTATGGTGGTACTGGTGATGTACTTACAGTAATATCACCTACTTATGATACTAATAATTATGGTAGTATTTATTTCAATGGAGTTACGGTTCTCACTGGAGATGCTTTATATTTACCAACTGGTGACACAACAACAAACTTAACTAGTCAAGTAACTTTATCAGTTTGGTTTAAAAAAACAGCTTATCCAACTTGGGTTGAGTGTCCGGTTGCTAAAGGATATAATCCAGGAACACAACCTTTTACATTTTATTTATTAAGTGGTTCTATTTATGCTAGACTTACTACAGGTACGATAAATGCTTATTCTGATTTATCTACAACATATAGTATTAATGTTTGGAATAATGCTGTTTTAACTTATGATGGTAGTACTATGAAATTGTATTTAAATGGTGTCTTAAAATCATCAATATCAAAAACAGGATCTATTATGAACTCTACTTTACCTTTTCATATTGGGTGTCAATACAATGGTGGTTATTATCCCTCAAGTTCTTTATCTAAAACTTCTGAATATTTTAAAGGATATCTATCAAATGTTCTGGTTTATAACAGAGGACTATCTTCTGATGAGGTTTTACAAAACTATAATGCTTTAAAAAGTAGATTTGGTTTATAAAAAAATATAAATTATGGAACAATATAGTAATAGACAGTTTATGATTTTTGATGTTAGTGAATTAAACATCATTGATTTTTCTCAAGTATTAGAAACATCTGTAGATACCGTTAGGAAATCTATAGATGGTACAAAAACTTTTGTCAAATGGGAAGAAGATATTCCATCTTGTGTTGTGTTATTAACAACAAAAGATGGTCCTTATAATTATGATGAAATTATAACAATTTTAAGTAGTGAAGATTGGACTATAAATAATGAAATGATATGAGCGTAGCTGAAGGTGGTGGTAATATAGTACGAGACAATTTGGTTTATTTTTTAGATGTTGCTAATATTAAATCTTATAGTAGTGGTGATAAAATAAAAGATTTAACATTAGAGGAAAAAGTTGCGGGAAATTTAATAAATTCTCCGATATATTCTAATTTAAATAATGGTTCTTTGGTGTTTAATGGTACTGATGAATATATAACTCTTGATAAGAATATCGCATTTACATCTGGTTTAATATCTAAATATTCTTTTAGTGTTTGGATTTCACCTTCTATACTTATTAATTCATCAAATACAAATATTTACATGATTTTTGAATCACAAGATACGATTACATCAGGAGCAACGGATAATTATATACAAATTGATCCATCAGAAGGAGGTAAAATATCTTTTAGCACATTTAATTTCTCTAGTAATAGTTTAACTACGACAACCAATGTTTGGGAAGCTAATAAGTGGTATAATATCACTTGTACTTATGATAGTACAACTTCAAAAAAATGTATATATGTTAATGGAGTTTTAGAAAACTCTACTATTAATGCAAGTAATTTTTTTAATACGAGAAGCTTTTTTAGTTTATTTGTTTATTCATTTCCAACGAATCAGTATTTTTTCCCTGGGAAGTTTAGTAATTTTATGTTATACACAAAAGCACTTACTAATGATGAGGTTCTTCAAAATTATAATGCTCTAAAAAATAGATTTGGTTTATATGGCTGGTAGAATATTAAATAGAGTTGTTACTGATAAAATTTTGTTGTATGTTGACGGAGCAAATAGTAATTGTTATGTTAGTGGTAGTACATTAAATGACTTAGTTAGTAATGAACCAGGATCGTTAATTAGTGGTGTAACTTATGATACTAATAATAACGGAACATTTGTGTTTGATGGAACTGATGATTATATTGACTTGGGTAGTAGAATAAGTAGTTTATCACCTACATATCCACTATCAATCGATTCTTGGATTTGGGTATCATCTTCAAATCCTTACAATGGGGGTGTTTTTACAGTAAGTGGTACAATATATTATGGATTCGCAATTCAGATTTTTTCTAATTTTATTTTTGCTAATATAGGTAATGGCACTGGTGCTGGTTCACCAAACAGACGTTCATACTACACATCTACTGCTTTAGTTCCAGAAGTATGGAATCATGTTGTTGTTACAGTTGATACAGGAAATATATTTCAAATTTATATAAATGGTGTATTAATGAACGGAACATATTCAGGTAGTGGTGGTTCGATAAACTGGGGTAGTGGTACAACAACTCAAATTGGTCGATCATCTGCATATGGTACACGATTTAAGGGAAAAATTTCAAATGTTAAATTATATAATAAATTATTATCACAATCTGAAGTACTTCAAAATTATAATGCTTTGAAAAATAGATTTATTTAGGCATCATAGCTACACTTGGGGCTTCTGGTGGAGTTCTTAAAGATTTTTCCAATTCAATTAATCTTCTTTCCCAAGATTCAAGTTCAGATTTCTTAGTTAGTAACTCATTCTTTTCTTTCATTAAAGAAGCTTCTTCTGTATTAACATCTTCTAATCTTTGTTCGAAATTTCTTTCTCTATCAGAGAGTTCTGACTCTTGTTGAATTAAAGATGATTCTCTACTTTTAATATCTTTTATAAGAACTTCAACATCTTTTTCTTTCTGAGTAACACTTTTCATATCCTCATCTATTTTATTTTGAAGTTCAGTATATTTACTATCAAACTCTTTTGATGTAGTTAACATATTTCTATCTAGGTTTCTTTCTTTTTCATTTAAGTCCTGTAGTTTATCTTGTAAGTCTAATTCTTTCTCAGATATCTCTTTTGATTTAGATCTTAAGTCATCTTCTTTCTTATCAAGGTTTTTAAGATCAGATTTATATTCTTCTTCTCTTTTTTCAACTCTTTTTGATCTTACTTCGATATCATCTTCTTTATCTTTGATTCTTCTATCTCTACTATCTAATTCTAACTCTCTTCTATCTAACTCTCTTCTGGAAGATAACAATTCAGCCTCTCTCTTTTCTAAATCTCTTATTAAAGACGGATCCATACCACCACCTGAATTTTGTTGTAATGATGATAATACCATTTCTTCAATGAATGGAATTAATTTTTTACCAAGTTGAGCAGGTTGAGGCATTTTATTTTGCTTCATATATGACATCAATTCAGATTTCCAATCAATCAATTCAAAAAATAGAGGGTTTGAATCCACTATGTCTTTATCAATTGGAATAATTTCACTTTTTAGTCTATAATTATATTCTTCTAATATAGTTCCTGACTTAAGTACGAATATCTTCTTATCCGCAGATATAAATTGAAAGTCTTGTATTAATTTGTGTTTAGTCTTCATCTAAAAAAAATAGTTTAAGATATATATAAAAAACCCTCTTTTTTGTTTAATTTTTTAGTATATTTGTGGAATGGTATCACTCAATAAAGAATATAATCAAATTGTAAATCTCACTAAGTTCAATGTGAACTTTAGTAAGTTTGTAGATAGTTGTGATTTATTGAAACAAAGTCCTGACTATATTCTTGAAAAGTATAATCATTGGATTGGACTTGAACCAACGGTTGAACATAAAACATACACACCAGATGATATGAGTTATTTTTTCAATAAATATTGGAAAATGTGGAGACCTAGTACTGATGATATCAATAATAAATTAAAAAATATTTTAATGTATCTTCACTCAACTCAAAATTTGAGTTTATTAACAATGGTTGAAAAGTTTGAAGAGTATATCGGACCAATGAGTATGATATCAGATACACCAGATAAGAAAGGATTACATCATCGAACAGAAAGATTTGTTAATGAAGTCTTAGAAAAGAATAAAGACAATGTGAAAATTGTTTTAAGAAATATGAAAATTGAAAGTATAATATAATTTAACTAAAGAAGGACGTGTATCACTACCCGTAAGGATGTGAGCAAAACTCAGCCAATCTTTGCTTAAGATAGGAGACCTAATAAGTCGATAGCACTATCGAGGATTAAACTCAAAATAGACTAGCGGGTGAGCAACGCAATGATGTCGAGGTAGAGGACAATAGATAAATTACACGATAAAGCAGAAGGCTGGTTATTCTCTTTAGTTATATTATATTATTAGATTTAAGATCTCTATTATATTTACTACAAAGAGGTTGTAAATTTTTAAAATGATTTAGTTTGTAAATTTCTTCTTCTGTTTTTGCTGATGATACCGGTATTATATGGTCGATATCCCAACCATAGTTAAACTCACCATTGTATAAACCTCTGTTTTCCCAATTCATCCAATTCTCAAATTTAGATTCTAAGTATAATTTAAATTCTTCAAATGAGCAACCAAGTATAGATTCTGTTTTAATATTCTTTGAAAACCCATTTCTTAATATAGCAGTTCTAATATTTCTAGAAATTGATGATCTTATAGCAAATAAAGGATTTGTTTTCCTTTTCTCTTTTAATTGTTCACTTCTTGATTTTTTTCTTTTCTCTTTATTTTTTAACTCCCATCTTTTCTGTCTATCTCTTGTCTTATCTCTGTTATTTTCCCTGTAAGATTTTGAATTTTGTCTATGACAAACTTTACAAATTCCCTTATGTTTATAGAAATCATTTAATTCCTTATCTACATTACATTTTTTACAAATTTTAGACATATTGAATATATATTAAAAATCTTTTAGTATATTTGCAAGTATAAATAATATGGAACAGAAATTAAAAGACTACTCAAAGGGTAAAACTCATTACACACCAATAATGAATATCATCATGAACAACCGTTCAGATAATTGGTATGCTGAGTTAGGTAAATATATTAATGAAAAATTAGATATTGAAAAAATACCTACACTAAGTTTTTTATCTGATAGACTAAAAATGGGAATATGAAGTAATACCTGTTGGTTCTAAAAGTCTAAATGGTGATGTTTACGGTAGAGCTATAAGAATGTGTCGTAAATGTTTTAAGAAACAAAAGACTAAAACGGGAGCTGGTATTTGGAACTTCAAAATAAAAAACTATGTTCATGGTTGGGAACCAACAGAACTAAACAAAGATGAACTGAGAGATTTGAAATTAAAAAAATTATTAAAGTAAAACAATTAAAACAAAATAAATATGAAAACAATTAAATTTTTGATGATTGCTCTTGTAGCAACAATGTTCTTAACTTCTTGTACTGAGAACTATTCTAATGGTGAACGTATTGGTATGATTACCAAATTCTCACAAAAAGGTCTTGTGTATGATTCTTGGGAAGGATCACTAAACACAACACAAACCGGTATGAACAGTGCCACTCCGTTTGAGTTCTCTGTTGATAATGATGTCAATGACCCAAAGGTGATTTCAACATTAGATAGTGCTGCTACTGAAGGATGGAAAGTTAAAATCAAATATCACGAAACATTTGGTAAAAACTGGTTCTCTAATAGAGGTGAAACTAATTACTTTGTTAAAGAAGTTCAAGTTTTAGATAAAGATCCAATGGGTAGTGTATTCGGTAATGGAAGAAATAATGGTGGTCGTGTAGTAGATACGGTTTATGTTGTAATTGTACCAAAAGAAAAAGTTATTAAATAATGACTATAAGAAAAGGAGATAAATTTTTGTGTACCGAGGATGTTAATAACGTCTTCGGTATGCCACTTTTTAAAAAAGGTGAAGTTTATGAAACACTTTGGATTGATAACGAACAAGTAAAAACATTCATTACTTTAAATCATATACTATATGCTAATGAGTATATGGAGTATGAATTAGAATGGGTATTAAAAACATTTAAGAAATTATGATACAAGATAAAATTTTACAAATCATTGAGAACCTTGAAGAAATGACAACTTCTAATCAATTAGTCTGGACATCAATCATAAAAAACTCACAAGAAAGATTACTCAATACAACTGGAGAAGATGGTACTAGATATGAGTTAGAAGTAAGATTTAATTTGGTTCATGATGAATGGAAATTAGAGTCTGGTCCTAGTTTGTGGTTAAGAAATCCAAATTTACCCAATGGTATGCTTTATGTTTATGGTAGTAAATACGATTTAAACAATCTTCGTAAAATAGTTATGGATAGATTTTGTACTGATATGAGTCCTTCAACAAAAGAAATTGAAGATGTATTGGATTCTATAAATAAAGGAATTAGTGTTTCTGTTTATAGAAATAATAAATTAAATAAAGTTTTAAATGGAATTAAATAAAATACATCAAGGTGAATCACTTGAACTACTAAAACAACTACCAGACAACTCTGTTGATTTGGTGATAACATCACCACCATATGCTGATCTAAAGGTTTATATAGATAATCCAGGAATACTTGCTGATGATTATGTTAACTGGTTTATTCCTTATTGTAAGGAAATAGAAAGAGTTATTAAACCAACAGGATCTTTTATCTTAAATATTAATGATAAAGTTGAGAATGGATTTAGACATCCTTATGTATTTGATTTGATATCAAGATTGCATAAAGAGACCGGTCTCAAAATGTTTGAGCGTCTTTTCTGGAACAAAATGAAAGGTCTTCCAAATAGAAGTAGATTTGGAGATAGAGTTGAGTATGTTTTTTGGTTCGCTAAAGAAAAAGGATTTCAGTTTTATATAGATGAAATGAGAACCGTTTACTCTGAGCAATCTATTAAGAGAATGAAGAAACCATTAAAGAAAAGATTTGCTAGAACTGAGGAAAATCAGGATGCAAATGAATATAAAGAATGGAAACCAAATCCATTAGGTGCTTTACCAACAACTCTTGTGAGTATATCATCTGAATCAAAAAGAATAGCAGATAATCACGTTGCTGTTTATCCAGTTGAACTTGTTAAATACTTTATTAAAGGTTCAACTAAAGAAGGCAATTTAGTTTTAGATCCATTTATGGGAACAGGAACAACCGCTTTGGCTTGTAAACAATTAGGTAGAGACTATATAGGTTTTGAAATGCAATCAGATTATATTCATATTGCTAATAAAAGAATTGGAGAATATGTTGAGAGTTACTAAAAATACGGGTAAGATAATCTCTATTAAGAGAGGAGACTTCCCAATAGATAGTTTTGTTATCATACCTGGTGTGACTGAATATAAAAACATTTATTCTCAAATAAATCAATTAATATTTGATCAAGGAGACTATAAACAATCCATATATGTTGAATTTGCTAGTGAAGGAGAATTAGATAGATTTTTCACTATGTTAATGAGAGAAATAAAGATTAATCAAATTACTAATGTAAGTGTTGATACAAAAACTAAATAAGATGATTGAAGGTTTATTGCAAAAGAACTTATCTTGAAAAAAATACAAACTTTTTTAAAATAAGAGATAAAGGATATGGTGAGAGTTATGCCAAGTGGGAGAAAGGTAAATTTTATTCAATAAGAATGCCTGAATCAATAGAAAGAGAAATGGGTATTTGGTATTACACTCAAACTGAAGTAACTGACATCTGGTCACCAATAAAGAAAAAAGACTTTGATAAGTTCTTTACAGATATAGATGAATTAAGAAATAATAAAATAGAATCAATATTAATAAAATGAAATACATATCAGATAGTGAAATACTTAATTGGAATAGACGATTAGAGAAAAGTGATTATTCTGTATCACCGGTTTCAAATAATAAATCAGCCGAACCATATATTGGTTTCAAACAAAAAGTTAACGGATTTAATCCTATGGGTGGTGATCAGTTTGTAATAACAATAGATCCGTTTATTCGATATGACTTTACATTTTCAGTTGCTAGTAATAGAAATGAAATATTTTTTGAACTATTTAAAAAGTTATCACTTGAACCTTTTGGTAGTAAAACAATTTATCACGATATGAGTAATGAGAAGATATCAGATATTAAATTTAATGAAGATGTAATTGAAAGTAAGGAAGTAAATACACATTCTATTTTAGAAAAAGAATACATCAGACATACATATCATTTTGCTGGAAAGTTAAGTTCTATAATGGTTTATGTTTTGTATTTAGAAGATACTATTAATTTCTTTTCAGATATTTGGGGATATAATGAAGATGGATCAGAAGTTTGTTTATTAAAATATCCAATCGGTACAGTTGTTTCTAAACCTACAGATAAATCTACTGACTATTTAGTTTTAGATTATAAATATAGAAAGCAGGGTAGTAAGTATTCGATAGACTTTGTTGCTAGTGAAATGATGAATAATAAAGGTTCTATTATAACTTATGGGGAAATTTATACATTTAGAGAATCAGAATTATGTTATAGTCGTAATTCAAGAATTGATGATATTTTAAATTAATTATGAAAGATTTAGCAATAATAACTGCTTACTGTCCAACCGAAGAACAAGAAAATGCTCTGGAAAAATGTATAGATTCTGTACTTAAATCTGGTGTACATATAGCTCTTATATCACACTCTCATATACCTATTCATCTTCAAAAAAAGTGTCAATATTATTTTTATGATTATCTTAATGATATTTCTGATGATTATAATCTTTTAGGTCATCAAGCTTTTTTTCTATCTAATGGTAAAAAAATACAATCAAGATTTTTTGGTAAGTACTTTTATGGATTTTCAATTTACAGGATGTTTTCAATAGGAAGTCAGATAGCTATTAACTTTGGTTATGACACTATTCATCACATTGAATATGATTGTGAATTACTAGATGAAAAACTTATTACAGAAAATATTGAATTGCTCAAAGAATATGATTCTGTAATTTATACTGATACTGGAAAAGAAAATGGATTTTTATTTGGTTCGTTAAAATCATTTAAAGTTAAAAGCCTGCCTGATAATTTTAAAAATTTCAACCGTGAACATATTGAAGAAGAAATAAAAAAACGTGAACCAAAACAATTAGAACATTTTACTAAAAAAATGTTTATAGATTCAGGTAAAGTTTTCTTTCAATCATTGCCATCAGATGAAAGATTTAAGAAAGGTGATGGTTTCTACAATAGAAATTTACATTATACACTATATTACAATTCAACTGATTTAACTTTAAATATTTTTTACAACTCATTTAAGGATGAAAAAGAGGAAATAGTTATAATTATTAATAAAGAAAAGGTAATTAACATGCAAATAAATGCAAATCACTGGCATATAAAACCTTTAGGTATTTTTGATGAAATAAATCACATAAGAATAGATAATACTAATAAAATACTTTATCAAAAATCTTTTGATAAA
>Ga0114969_10001113_pt1 | contig 22870 bp, 34 predicted proteins | sample M_130807_MF_Meta_FD_87316 | JGI IMG/M metagenome (GOLD analysis project Ga0114969, IMG submission 87316) | Freshwater microbial communities from Lake Montjoie, Canada to study carbon cycling - M_130807_MF_MetaG | ecosystem: Environmental > Aquatic > Freshwater > Lake | place: Lake Montjoie...
ATCAGGTTCATATGACTTTCTGTTCTCCATCTCGTCGATGATTGCAATGACCAACCCATCACGGATGAGGAGGTATGCTTGGTAATTGCGACCTCCGAAACCATACCACTTGGCATTCGGCACAGTAGACTTCATTGTCTTCGTATAGATCTCCGATTTGAGTGTGTCGGTTGCGCCAAAACGAAACTCAACGGTTGCTTCAGAGATGTGATGGTTGAAGGTTTTCATGGTTTTGTAGTCCTAAATTTACTTGAAGTATTTCAGTCTACCGTTGACCCTCACAGACCCATGTCCTTCCGTATCGCATGGGCGATGACCGCTGCGCTGCGACCCGCCGTGATGTCGGACAGGTATGTGCATGAGGGAGCCTCACCTACTGACCCAACCGTACCGTGCGGGTCTGCTCTTGCGCTCGGGCACGACCTTGCCATCGTTGGGCAGGACGAGGGACTGACCGCCGAACTTCTGTAAGTAGAGGCGCACGGCGGAGTCGAGGTACGAGGCTTGCTTCGGGGACAGCGTGTACCGACCCGCCTTCTCCCATATGTCCCGCAACGCCGATCCCGCATTCACGACATCCATGGGGCAATCCAACTTGTCACCGAGCATCCACTCCATGCCGAGCGTCTTGAACTGAGCGGCACGGAACCGAGCCTCGTTCTCCCTCACTTGATACTGCGAGAGGAAATTCTTCATCTGATCGTACATGGACTGCGGAGGATCGGACTGCGACTCACCGACCTTGTGCCACAGGTTGATCGCCCCATTGATCTCGGGATAGGGATACCATGGCACACCAGGATTGCTGCTAGCCGCCGTCTTAGTCGAGGTGAGGATGAGCGGCAACTTCTCGCCGCCGTTCTCACCGATCCACTCGGACATTCCCGCCTTCGTGAACCTGTCGGTGCGCAGACGGGCGGCATCAGCCTTCCTATCGTTCAACTTGGCGGTGCGCTTCGCATCCGCCAACTGCGCCTTCGTCGAGCCACCGAACGCACGAACCATGAGGTCGAACAGTTCGGTCGCAACCGATCCCTTGAACGAGAGGTTCTTCAGTCCGTGGCACTTGAAGCATGCACCGTAGTGGGCGAACTGACCCGTGCCTCCGCAGCGGTCGCACTTGAACATGCTCCACAGGGTCTTGCCATCGGGCTGCATCTCGTACCAACCGACCTGCTTCAGCACCTTCCATGCCGTTGCCTTGTCGATCTTCGACACGGGCACGGTGGCGGTGATCCCCGCCGAGGCGAGGATTTCCTTCGCCTTGGCGGGTTCCATGAACTCCGCCCTCTTCCTGTACTGCTGCTTCTCAAGCGACTCCTCTTCGCTCAGATGGTCGATGACGAATTGATTGAAGTCCTTCATGTCATCGACCCTTTCCCTTGATCCACCGCATGTGCGCCGTAGCCTTCACCACGGCATCGGAGACTGTCCTGTATGTGCCTTGGAGCATGGTCATGGAGTAGCCGTCCACATCGGTGATCTCCTTCACGGAGTATCCCCCGCCGCCCATCCTCGACCAACCCTGCACGACCACCCCACGCACACCGCCGTAGTCGAACGACCACACGGAGTCGCCCTTGGGATCGGTCGTCTTCACGACCTCAATGACCCCCATTTGGTTCGGCAGGACGATCCGCCTAGGCTTCGCAGCCTCGGAGATGAACTCATGGAAGTCCTTCATGCCTCTCCCCAGTCTTTCAACCTGAAATCGTTTGCCTGTGGGTGTTGCCATCCCATCAAATCTCCCATCGTAGTTAACTCATAACGATTTGTTCGTTGTTTCACCTGCCTGTATCGAAGTATGCCAACCGATCCCTCTAGCAGTTTTGCAGGGACGATGTAGAACCCTCTGCCCTGATAGGTCACGCCCTTGAGTTTTTTGAGTTTCTCAAAGTACTTGTCTCGTGGGTCTGTATCGGATAGGGGAGTGGTGGCTTCGCCCAAGGAGGAACGGGTCAACTTACTGAGCCTGTTGACCGAAGCCATGACCTCGTCCCATCGGGGATTCCCCTTGAGCATGGCGACCAAGGCACGGTATTCGGAACGGATGTCGTCCAACCTGTCCTCAAGTGCTTGGGCGGACGACGAGGGATCGCCACCCATGTCCGCAGACCGATGGAGTTCGAGTTTTGCAGACAGTTCTTTGATCATGCGGGAGGCATCGGCGACAGCCCTCTTTGCCTTGCGGAGTTCGGCGGCACGGTCGAAAGCCATTCCCTTGGTCGGCTTCGCAGCCTCGGAGATGAACTCATGGAAGTCCTTCATGGGTTCATGCGGCTTTAATGGCGGCGTTGTATTTGGCTTTGGCTGCGTCGAGTGCTTTGTCGGCGGCGGCGATGGCGACAATGCGTTTTTCGCTAGCGGCAGCATTGGTGGCAGCGTAGGCGGCAGCGTTGAAGTGATTGGGTTTGCTGCTGGCTTTGTAAGCAGCGACTCGTTCGACTGATCGATATTCGGCGTGGGCTGCAATGATGGCGGCTGTATGTGTGGCTTTGGCGGCTTCAAAGGCTGCGATGGCGGCGGCTTTGGTGGCAGCAGCCCCGCGCTGTGGGGCTTCGCTGATGATGTTTTTGCGGGATACACCGTCCCAATTTTCGTTGAACTGTTTCATAGATTGTGTATAATGTTATTTGGGTTTAAGTGGCTTGAAGTACCCAATGGCGTTCCGAGTTTGTTCTTCAATATCATCAATATTATCATACGGCTGATCATCATACCTTGCATAGGCTGCACGATTAAGATTGTTCATTGCAAAATTAAATGACTCGTCATCCTTTATGGCGATGGAATCAAGTTTCTTCTTCATATCCGCTGCCGCTTTAACAGCAAGTTCAAATGCCTGTTTACAGGCATTGCCTTCAACCTTCCATATCTTTCGGATTTCGTCTTCCATTTTCATTATATTTGTGAGAGCAGAATCGTGTTTTGAGGCTTCGCTGATGATGTTTTTGCGGGATACACCGTCCCAATTTTCGTTGAACTGTTTCATGGGGTTATCTGTGGCTGTAGGCTTTGACGGCGGCTTCGTAAGCCTCAACGGTCTTTTTGAGTACTGTCTTGGCGTACTCCATGGTGTCTTTGGCTGCGTCGAGTGCTTCGAGGTCTGAATCGTCATCGCTCCCTACTCTTTGGGCTTCGACGGTGGACAGGAAGGCGGCGTGGGCGAGACTGGACAAGTTGGTGGCGGCTTCGCCTGCGAGGCGTGCTGTGCTGACGGCGGCCTTCAGGATGAGGTCGGGTGGGGTGACGGCTTCATTCACCGCACCAAAATAAGTATTAAAATAATCATTGATTAATTGAACAGTAGGATATCCCATTACCTGAGTAGGCAGTTTGTATTTGCCACGGATTTTTATAAGTTTGTTGGTTCGGGATGAACCATACTTTTCCTTCATGATGACTTTCAGTTCCTCGATGGCTTCTTTGGGAAGATCGTAGATAAAGTCTTCGATGGCTGATTTGACTGCGCCTTCATCCAACTCGTCCTCCTCTTCAACCTCTTCCTTCTTTGCTCCTGCTCCTGCGGGGACTCCCTTCCCCAACCTCGCCCTGAACGGATTCGCTTTGCGAGCCTTTTCGTGATCTTCCTTTGAAGCACCTGCGGGGACTCCTGTCGTGGGTCGATTGCCAACATGCTTTGCCTCTGCGATAGCCTCTCCAACCTCTTCCTCGGTGAGCCAAGGATGCCGAACAAGAGTGGTTGGGTTGGTGATCGAGTTCGCAGCCTCAATGAGGCTGCGCATGGTCTTGGTGTCTTCTGGGTTGCTCATGGTTTCTTAGGTTCCTGCGTTTGGGTTACTGTATGGTATTTAGAATCGGTTCGATTTCCCAAGCGACAGCCTCTGATGTTCCTCGGAAAATTGGAACTCGACCTGTAAAAACGCCGCATGCATCGGGGAATTTTTTCAGGGTAGGGGAGGTAAACCGATTTCACCCCCTCCCCACCCTAGGGGGGTCTTCGGCTTTCCCCCGAAGACCGTGGAGTGTCTTGGAGTGTCTTGGAGGATGCATGGAGTGTCTTGGGGAAAATTGGAGAATCATGGGAAGCGATGGGGGTGAGGGGTGCAATGCCCTCCCGAGGCTCCACCCCATGTACCGTCAAAATATAAGGTGGGTCGAGAACCTACCCATAAATTCAAATCGTAAAATCAAAAGAAATCCGTGGATTCCAACAAAATAGCAAAGTCAAGTCGAATCCGCACGGATTCCACCGATTCCCATGCCATATCCCCTACGGGTTCCGCACGGATTCCCGAATCCGTTGAAGTCACGGGTCACAATGGTCGAGCGGCCGCCGCTGCACGAGATGCGGCCGTACCCCCGAACACGCTCGGCATCGGCTTCATTCCATGGCCGTGCCATGATTCCATGTAGGACAACGATGACGGCGACGATGCCTACGGCAATGACGCAGAATTGGACGACGACGCATCGGACGACGACGCAATCGAGGAGATAGCGTCACGCCTCGATCATTCCATACATGGAAAAAAGAAATCCCCCTGCCGCTTTCCGCACGGCAGGGGGACGATGTTGACGGGAAGATATCCCGTCAACAGGAGAAGTCGATTAGAAGGGAGCCAACGGCTTCGGGGTCACCGTCCATCCAACGGCGGCGGTGATGGCGGCAACAGCGGCGGCAGCGGCGGTGGCGGCCTCGGCGAGATCGGCGTTGGGATTGTAGGGTTGGGGTTGGGTCACGGTCGGTTGGGTCACGGTCGGTTGGGTCACGGTCGGAACGGGAGCGACGGCAGGAGCCATGACCTGCGCCTCGGTCGGAGCCTTACCAAGTTCCTCGGCGGCTGCGTTCGCCGCAGCGAGTTCGGCGGTCGCCTCAGCGTCGAGAGCCTTGTAGAGGGCGACGAACGCCGTCTTGACCTCATCGGGGTAGCCGCTGACCGTCTTCTCCACAGCCTTGAGACGCTCACCGTACACGCCGTAGGCGGCGATGGCGTATTCGAGGCGGCGAGTCGAGATCTCCTCGGTCGCATCCCCCGCCTCGTACCGCTGACGGGTCGAGTTCGCCCACTTGACGAGGGCGACGGCGAAGTCGTCCTGACCCTCGTAGCCCTGCGACTTGAGCAAACCCTTGACGATCTTGAGTTCCGTCGCCTCGGGCGGGGGAACCTGCTCGGTGATTTCCGCCATGCGGTCGAGGAACGCCGCATTCATGGGGTTCGTGCCGAGGTAGCGACCCGTGTCGTCGCCGTTGCCCTTGGTGTTGCCCGTGGCGACCACATTGAAGCCCTTGGCGGGCAGCACCCAAGTGTTGGTCTTCTTCAGGAACACGCCCTTGCCCTCAAGGACGGGCTGAAGCGCCATGATCTTGCTCGTGCCGAGATCGACCTCGTCGAGGAGGAGGATGCCGCCACGCTTCATGGCTACGACCACGGGACCGTCCACCCACACCGTCTCGCCGCCGATGAGGCGGAAGCCGCCGAGGAGATCGTCCTCGGTGGTCTCGGCGGTGATGTTCGCTCTGTAGAACTCTCGACCGAGTTCGGCGCAAGCCTGCACGACTGTGGTCGTCTTGCCGTAGCCCTTGCGTCCCGTAATGTACACGGGGTAGTGCTTCTGGGACTTGATCACCCGCACAAGGTCACGGTAGGCACCGAACGCTTGGAAGTTGGGGATCTCGGTCGGGACGAGGGAAGCCCCGCCCGTGAAGGCGAGACTCGCATCGGGGGCGGGAGCGGGAGCGGGGGCGGCAGCGACAGTCTCGGCGACCGTGGCTGCGGGAGCGACCGCAGCGGCAACCGTGACAGGCACGGGAACCTCATCGGCGGTCGGGAGGCGGTAGACTCCACGCTTCACCCGATACTGCCTGTCGTTCGTCAGCCATTGAGGCAGGTTGACTTTTTCCTGATTGCACACCTCACGCACCTGATCGGTCGTGAGTTCCGTCGCAGACGGGAAGAGATTCTTCGCCGCCGTGACGAACTGCTGTTGAAGGCGAGTGAGTGTCATGTGGGCTTCTCCTGTAGGGCGGGGAGGGCGGATGCTCTCCCCTCACCCATAGAAAAGGTAGCATACCGCCATACAAAATCAACCACCTTCCCATACTTTTGTGAAAACCACCGAACATCCTATGACGGTAAAACCGCTTGCTGCCACTTCGTACCTAGCGGCAGCAAGCGTCCGTCCGTTATCGACAGGTTGCCCACATAGTCTGATAATATCATTGCCCATGACCCTTTCGCAGGGGGTGGACATGACGAGCCGAGTGGCACATCCCGCATAGTTGTCATAGAAAAGGCAGCATTCCTTGCGGATATAGGTTGCATTCGACCCCCGATACCCTATCTTCTAAGTGAGAGGACATACCCCCGATGACCACCACCACCTCCACCTTCGCCCCCGACCGCCAAGCCGCTGCCAAGCAACGGCTTGCGCAACTCCTCGCTGCCGAGGGGATCACGGTTGAGTGGAACCCGAAGGCACGGACTGCATCCTTCAACCTCGTCAACCGCAAGGTGACGATGCCCGTGTGGAAGGAGATCCCCGAGGCTGCGGTCGATATGCTCCTCGCCCACGAGGTCGCCCACGCCCTGTGGTCGAAGGACGAAGCCGCCCTCATTGCGGCTATCGACTACATCGACCCGAAGAACAAACAGGTCGCCAAGGCGTACCTGAATGTCGCTGAGGATCCCCGCATCGAACGCCTGATGAAGGCGAAGTTCGGTGGCATCAAGGGTGACTTTGCCAAGGGCTACCGATGGATGCAGGAGAACGACTTCTTCGGTCTGTCGAAGGTCGGCGATATCAGCAAAATGGCGCTCATCGACCGAGTCAATCTCCACTACAAAATCGGCTTCATCCTGACGGTGCCCTTCACCGCTGAGGAATTGCCACTCGTGCAGAGGGTCGCCACCACGATGACCTGGGACGAGATGGTCGAGGTCGCCAAGGAACTCTATGACTTCGCTAAGGGCGAGGGCAAGGCAGAGGAGAACGACGAGGACAAGGGCGAGAAGGGCGAGAAGGGGAAGCCCAAGCCTGACGCTGACGGCGACGAAGGCGACGAGACCGACGCTGACGGCGACGATGCTGACGGCGACGATGCTGACGGCGACGATGCTGACGGCGACGATGCTGACGGCGACGAGGCCGAAGGCGACGAAGGCGACGAGACCGACGCTGACGGTGACGCTGACGGCGACGAAGGCGACGATGCCGAAGGCGACGAGACCGACGCTGACGCTGACGCTGACGGTGACGAAGGCGACGAAGGCGACGAAGGTGACGCTGACGGCGACGAAGGCGACGAGACTGACGGTGACGCTGACGGTGACGAGACCGACGCTGACGGTGACGCTCCTCCCGCCGCACCGACGACGATGGACAACTTCGATCAGAACCTCGCCGACCGCCTCGACACGGCTGCGATCCCGACCTACTACGCTGATCTCCCTGAGATCGACAAGGGCATCATCGTCCCGCTCAAGACAACCATCGAAACCCTGATGAAGTTCGAGATCATGGGGCAACCGACTACGAGTGCCGCCGCCGCTGCGATGTTCAACCAGTGGAAGTCCACCAACACCGCCGCCGTGCAAATGCTTGCGACCGAGTTCGACCGACGCATGGCCGCCGCCGAACTTCGCCGCACGGCGACCGCCGACACGGGTACCATCGACCCCAACCGCCTGTGGGCTTACAGGATCAGCGACGAGATTTTCGCCACCAACACCTATGTGAAGGACGGGAAAAACCACGGTCTGATCGTGCTGCTCGACATGAGCGCATCGATGGGCGGCATCTTCACCGACACGATGTTGCAGTTGGTGAACCTCGCCGCCTTCGCTCGGCGAGTCGGCATCCCGTTCCGAATCTACGGATTCAGCGACAAGGTCGCCGACATGACCGAGGGCGCGCCGTTCAAGGCCAACGATGGGTTCGACTTGACGAAAACCACGATGCGCCTCGTAACCCTCTTCGAGGACGGGATGGCGCAGCAGACATTCCAGAAAATCGTGGGTCTCATGCTCCTCGCCGCATACCAGATCCACAATGGACCCGCCGCTTACCGTGATGCGGTGTCGGCGATTGAAGGCTTCAATCGCTACGATCACACCTGCATCCCGAAGTGGCTCGACTTGGGCAACACGCCGACGAACACGGCAGTCCTCGCCTTGTCGCAGGTCGCTCGGAACTTCAAGGCTGATCGACAACTGCAAATCCTGAACCTGATCGTCCTGACCGATGGTGAGCCGACCGACGACTTGGTCAACACCACCGTCGGCAGCAAAAACTTCTTCAAGGGCAACTACACCCTCGGCAGCAGCGTTTCCCACGGCAGTAGGGAACTCGTCAACATCGTGTGGCGTGACAAGGTCACGAACAAGGATCACAAGGTCACGAAGGCGACTGATTGGACGGCAGGAACCTACATCGAGACTATCGGCAGCGATGGGGTTGCGGCTGTGATGAATCAGGTATTCCGTGACCGACTCGGCGGCAAGGTGGTCGCCATCCACCTCCGAGATCGCAACGGAATCGCTCTCGTGGATTCTTTGCTGCGGAACGGCGATACGACGAAGAAGGTCGCTGAGTTCGAGAGGTTGGAGAAGACTTGGAAGGCGGAGAACTGGGCTGCGGTCGCCAACGGCCGAGGCTACGACGACTACATCGTGATCCGAACGAACCTCACCGCCGAGACCAAGATTGACCTGACCACCAACGACCCGACCACGGGTGCGGGTCTCCGCAAGTTGCGCAGCGACTTCGGCCGACTGCTCGCCGCAGCGAAGGGCAATCGCCCTCTCATGGTTCGGGTTGCCGACCTCCTCGCCAAGTAAGCGATCAGGTCGGTCGATATGAGATCTAGATACTCCGCCCCTCATGGGGGGCTTTCTATTAGGAGAAGATCATGGAAACCACCACCTACCATTCGTTCAGACAGATCGGGATCCCGTTCGGGGTCGAGTTCAAGAAGCGCACGACGGTCTACATGGCGCAGGATGCGTTCACCCGCCAGTACCACACCGTCACCCCCCAGAACTTCGTCAGGTTGGCATCGAACGAGTGGCTTCAGGATCCCGTCATGTCCATCTCGTACACGGGGAACATCGGAGTCATCGACACGCTCGTGTGGACCGTGATCCATATCCACGACAGGAGCAAGACGACTCCCGAGGAGTATGCATCGTTCGACTCCCTCGTCGTCCGTGAGTTGCGGCGGATCATGGGTCTCCCCATCTAGCGCAGCGATACGGAATATGGTTTAGGAAAAGTCAAGCCCCCCATCGAAATGATGGGGGGTTTTCTTATGTCCATATGGAATGCGATTTCGAGGAAAGTTGGAGGTTTGACTTGACTTCGGCAATCTTCGAGAAAGTTGGAGGTCTGACTTGACTTCGACAATCTTCGAGAAAGTTGGAGGTTTGACTTGACTTCGACAATTTCAGAAAATCTTGGCGGATTTCCCTTGACAAAGGCTGCGCAGATGGTATGCATTGCATTATCGGACTTTGTAGAAATTTTCTGTTTTTGCCTTGACGGCTAACACGCCATCGTTCCCATCGTCCTGCGGGGGTTCCTCGCATCCTGCGGGGGTTCCCGATCCTTCCTCCCTCGCTTCACGCCCTCCCCACGGTATCCCCACCCTCTTATTGAGGGGGAAACGGGGTTTTATCGGGTTTCAAACTCCAATTTCCACTCCCTGAACGATGCGACCCTTCGGCACGACTCGGTGATCTCCGTGCCGTGTCCATCGGTGATCTGGTGCTTCGGATACCGCCTCCAGAGCAAGCGGAGGACTTCCCTTGGGACATTGGACGAGTGGCCACCGCCCATGTCCATGACATGAATCCATCCCGCTCCTCCCCTGTGTTCGATCCTTCCGAAGGCGACGAGGTTCGGTTGGTCGGCGACCGCCTTCCGTTCGTTCGGATCGGTGATCCACTTGCTCGGGTTCGCTTGCACATCCCTGTGGGTGGTGTTCGTCGCCGCCTTGCTGACGATCAGACCTTGGGTTCGGTGATACCAAAACATCTCCGATGCGCCCGTGCGGGAACCGAAGAGACGGTCCTTGACCGCCTCCACATCCGAATTCGATCTGTTCAGGTTCCTATCCCGCAGGAACCCCAACTCGTCGTGACCCGTGAGGTGTCGGAAGTGAACGCCCGTCCCCGCTGCCGTCGAGAGTTCCTTCCACTTGGATTCCCACTCGTTGCGGATGCGCTCGAATTTCATCGTCCAACCGCTTCCCTCCCACCTGTAGGTGTAGCGGATCGAACCGTCCACACAGACGACCTCGTGACCTATCGGGGGTCTTGGATTCGGGACAGGGGGTATATCGCACTTCGACTTCTCGCTCATGGGGGAATTTCTCCGATGGGTATCTATTGAAATATCGGGTTTCAAACTCCAATTTCCTCTGTTCGGGGTCGATAGGTCGGAATAGGTTTCCTGCCACGGTTGGGACGGCGGCGGACTCTTCGGCGGATGAACATGGATCAGACTAGATGCACCCACCCGTGATCCCTCACGAGAGCCTCCCACATCCTCCTCGCCTTCTCTATGTCGATGTTGTCTCTCGGTGAGTAGGTCGAGATCTGTAAATGGCACGAACAGAACGGTCCTTGATCGTCCCACCACAACAGGCACCCGTAGGTCGCATGGGGGCGGTTCGGCATGGAATCCTCAAGCATGATCCCGACCCAATCCTCGTAGACGATGAACCCAAGCATGAGGTGAGGCTCGGAGGGGTTTGTGAGGTCGTACCTCCGTGAGTACTCCATCGGGTTCCTTTGTTGAAGGCTTTGTTAGCGGCTTTGCTAGGAATGGTCCTAACAAAGGGGTTCGGGGTTGCTCATGGTCGGGTGGAGGGCGACCGTGGTGATGTACTCAGGATCATGGGGCAAGTGGCTTGATGACCACACCACCGTACCCGCCCACTCGGCATCCGCCACCCGCTTCGACCACAACCGCCTCGCATCATCTCTTGCAAGCAGCACGGGGGAGTCCTCGGGACACCACTTTCCCGACCCGAATTGATCATCGAAGATGAAGCGGAACTTAATGAGGAACACCGTGTCCTCATTGACGGGGAGGAAGACAACCCACTCGCTCTCGTATGGAAGTGAGTCCGATCCCGCCACCATGACACTCAGTCTCTTGGGGAACGCCATGGCATGGATCTTCCCCCCGTGGGGGATGAAGCCCATCAGGTGGATATGCAACCTCATCTCCGAGAGCGGGATGGAGTGGGGAAATGCCTTGATGGGGCGGGTCTTCTCAAAGGAGCGACCGACGATCCACTTCGCCATGCTGATCGGGGCTCGGCTGTAGTCTGTCCCGTTGATGATGAGAGGCTTCGCAATGCTCATGTCGGTGAGCATAGCATGGTTCGCTATCTTTTGAAGTGCCCCCTGCGGAGGTCAGGTGAGGAACTTGTTCTTGCTGCCCCAACTGAAGACATGGAAGTTGCCCTTCGGGTCGCCGTGTCCTAGCGGCTCAGGATTATCCCCTGTAGTGCGCCCTCGGGTTCTGAATGCAAGCGGCATACAGACCCTTCAGGAAGATCAGGAAGTGATCGACGCTGCCCCAATTGTTCTTGTTGTCCAAGTGCCTGTACTTGTCGCCGTTCGTCTCCAATTCCTTGATCGCCGTCTTCAGGAGCGGAGCAAGCCTCGTCACGGGCATCCCCGCCGACTGCCACAACGCCTTGTAGAGCGCAGGGTCTATCGCTTTGGCGATTTGACCGTGGTTGTGGGTCGTGTTGCTGTCATAGACAGTTTGACCCCGCACCTGCAAGTATGCGTCGAGGCTTTCGTTCAGGGGATCGGCGGACTCGTTGATCCTGTTCGCAGCCTCGACTAAGTCGATCATCGTCCTGTATGAAATGTTACCGTTCGTCATCTATGTTCTCCCTGTTCCTGTGATTTATTTATGGTTTCGCAGCGACTTCTAGGCTCCCTACATCCGCCGAAGCCAAGACCGCTCGACGCACCTCGGTTTGGAAGAGGAAGGTGAGTGTTTAATCCCGTGGAATTCGACGGGTTTGTGAGGTCGTACCTCCCTACCTCGGGACTGTGGGGAACTACGGTGACGGGGTCGAGGACGGCTACAGGGATCAGCGGATCGTCAACTCGCAAACCCATCGAATCTGATGGGATTAAACACCCACATCCCGAAGCCGAACTTGAATGTCGGCGAGACCTACCTCTAGGGGCAACCTTCCCCAACCTCGACTTGACGGCTTAGGTCACCTCGGCGAGGAGTTGCCAATAGGTCTTCATAAGGTCTTTACGGAATGGGGTTTCCAAGCATCATCTTCATGTGCATCGAACCACCGATGCTGCGGGAGTACCAACCGTCACCTGCCGACCCCTGCGGATGCTTGCCGTGCCATTGGATCGTCTTGCCCGTCATTACCTTCTCCACGGTCTTCTGATCCGTCACGGGTTTGGCTCCCTTGGAGACGAGGATGTCCAAGATCTTGCCCGAAACCTCCATGTAGTTTCCTCGCTGCCTTAGCAGTTCGACCGCTTTGGTGAGCATGGCTCTCTTGGAGTCCTGCTGTCCGTCCGTTGCGGCAGTGGTGAACTTGCGACCGAACATCGTGCGTTTGCTGAGGAGGGTCGCATCGACATCGTCGTACCTATCCGTATCGACGATGTCGATGCCGTCATTGTCGTGCGGAACAGAATCGGCTGAGGGGAAGTCGTGGTGACCCCCGACACCCACATAGGTCTGCTTGATCATGTCATAGATGTCATTCTGTACATCCATGTTCGCCTTAGTCTGTGTGGGATTGATCCTAGACCAACGGTTCTTGGTCTTGATCATACCCCGTGCCGCCTCGGTGATCCCTTGTTGGATGTATGACTTGAATGAAAGCATGGATCAATCCAGGTGGTCGTAGGAGACGGGACGACCGTCCCACAGTTGACCGTACTGCCTCGACGATGAGTTGATGATGACGCTGATGTGTTCATTGCCCCTGTAGTCCTTCCCCCGCTTCATCTTCTTGCGGAAGTTGCTTCCGACCACGGTCGAGGAGGCTACGGTCGTGCCGATAAACCCATCCCCCGTCACTTTCTTGTCGCCGAGTTGTGCGAGGATGACCCAATCGCCGCTGACGGAGACGACCTTGTAAAAGTCCACGAGGCGCATAGTGGCACCCCACTTGCACACGAGGATGTCGCCCTGCTTGAAGGTCGCCTGTCCTACCGCCGCAGGGGCGGCGTTCTCCCCGAACCATTCTTTCGCATTGGGATCGTGTGCGAACACGGGATGGATCTCGTTGCCCTCACGGTCCTCGACTCCACCATCGGGGATCTTGTGCTGATCCATCCGTGCCTTCGGGTCGGTCGCCTTGAGGACTCCCGCCTTGAGAGCCTTGCGGGTCTCCTCGGGGGTGTGGGCATCGGCATCCCATGTGTAGCCGACGATGTCGGTCGCCTTACTGCCGTATCCATACCTCGCCTCAGCGACCTCCATCTCTTCCTTCTGCACCTTCTGCTTCGGAACGAGGATGCTTGCGGGTTCACCGACATCAACCACATAGCCACCGCCGTGTTGCTGTGCCTTGCTTGTGCCACCATCATCGAAGCGGACGATCTTGCCGCTGACCACCTTGCCCTTGTGAGGAACCTTCACCTTGTCCCCCGCCTTGAACTGTTCAGAGATTTCAGTCTCTTCCTTGACCCTGTTCAGGCGGAACGCCTTGTTCGCACTCACGGCTTCGGTCACCTCGACCGACTCAGCCCGACCCTGCGGATTGCCGTACCTAATCGACCGACTTAGGTTCGCATGGGTTAGCCTCATTGCGAAATCGTATGCCGCTTTACTTGCTCCCTCTGCCTTGAGGTCACGGAGAGTGCCGAGCAGCCTGTCGATTTTCGTCGCACGGATGTCCATGCTCCGCACCGTGTCCTTCGGGGTGGGGTTCTTGACCGCCGTTTCAAACTCCGCAAGTCGCTTTTCGATGTTGGCGATCATGTACGACATCCCATCGTGCATCTCGGTCACCTCGGTCACCTCGGCAAGAAGATACTCGTATGGCATCGTCCATCCGCCCCACTTGAACTCTCTGTTTTCATTCTCACTCATGGCTGAATCCCTCTGTTCGGGTATTTAGACAATCGTTCGGCTTCCTTGTGGATGTATGATTCCATGAACTCGTTCCCATGACCATCGTGGACCACATAATTCGGATACTTCTTCCATAGAGATCGGATGACCGACTTGTCTGTGCCTCGCCTGAAGTTCACGGAAATCACGCCTCCTCCTCCCACCACAGAATGTTCGATCCGCAGCCATGCGATGATGTTGAAATATTCGAGTTTGTCCGTGACCTCGTCGGGGATCCCGTATTCCCACGGATCGTCCTGAACCATGGAATGCGTGGCATTCGCCGTGGCGGGGGTCAGGACGAGACCTCCGTCCGATAGGTACCACCCCAACTCGGAGTTTCCCATCCGCTTTCCGAACACCGCCGTCTTCATCCGTTCGATCTCTCCTGTGGGGTCGAACGACTGCCCGACATGACCCGTCAGGTTCCACGAGATGGGCGAGATGCCTGCGCTTCTCACATTGGAAATGAGCCGCTCGAACTTCGCCTTGAAGTTTTTGATGTCCGTCTTGGGGATCACGGGAGCCTTGCTCGGCTTCCTCGGCTTGACGGTCTTCTTCGCAGTCTTCTTCGCAGTCTTCTTTGTGGTCTTCGCCTTGGTAGCGACCGCTTCGGTGGTCAGGAAGTCGATAAAGGTCTTCATATCCACTTATCTATGGAATGCAGACAACATCGAAAATCCCCTTGCATCTGTCCGAGGATTTGCCATCTTTCCATTGGAGGGGAAACCATGCCCATCGAACGAAAGACCGTTCACTACCTCATCAGGAAAATCCGAGTCGGCTCCATGGACGACAGATTGGTCATGGCGTTCGGGGTGGAGGATTCCTCCCCCGACCAGGTCGAGTTGGACTATTGGGTGATGCTTGCTCCCGATGCCTCCGTGCCTCCGTTAACTTTCACCGCACAGGGCAACGAGATCGTCCTCTCCACGAATAAATCGATTACCGTTCCCGTCGATGACGCACGGAAAATCTGGTATGTCCTGTTCGATCAGGGATGGACCCAACACAAGAGCATGAGGCTGTAGGTGTGAGCATTATCGGGCGTGGCAATCCACCCCGATTGCTTGACTTGGCGGGGGTATTATATTGTATCCTTTCCGTGGAGGGAGAAAACAAGATGACCATCACCACCAACCGCCTCACCAAGACCGCCTTCGCAACAGGAGCCAACATGACCGACAAGATCATCGACATCGCCGATAACACCGAGGATAGGATTGTTAAGATCGATCTCCTTCGGCGTGAGGCGGTACGCCTCGACAGCAACATCGCTTCCCTCATGGCACGAAAGCGTGAGATCAGCGCATCCTTATCCGTCGATCCCATCCTCAAGCCAGACATCCTGAACCCCCTCTACATGAGGGGTCTCCTCCATGCGTACAGTATGATGTCGGATGACATCGCCGCAGCGGTGGAGAACAGGCGACAGGTAGAGACGCTGATGGCATTGGCGAGGAAGGTCGAGCCGCAGCCCTGATGCTGCAAAAAGAAAACAAAGCACTTGACTTCTTCAAAAGATAACCTATCTTTGGATTGACAGGGAAACCCCCAAGGAGAACATCATGTCTAGCGACACACCCGTTGGCTTCACTCTCCGCTCGTTCGAGGAGAGCCTCGCCGCCAAGTCCTCCGCCGCCGCCCCGAATACCGAGGCGAAGCGCACCACGCCCACCGTGCGTCCCTCACAGGGCTATACTGTGGTCGAACCCGATGCACCGACCGAGCCTCGTCTGATCGCCAAGAAGAAGACCCCCGCAGCCCCCAAGCCGCCGTCAGCGAGTGATGCAATCATCCTCTTCAACCTCGCATACGAGGTGCTGCGGAACGCCAAGGCAGCACGGGATATTGACACACCCGACCTCGCCTACGAGTTGTACTCACTCGACATCGCCGACCGCCGTGATTGGGAGGAGACCACGGCTTCGCTGATTGACTTTATCAAGGTCAATCAGCGGTACTTGCTGTCGGCTGACAGCAAGACCCGTTGGACACAGCAGTTCGGTCAGGGTCGTCTCTGACGGAGGAACCATGATCCCCAAGCGACTGAAAATGCCGCACGAACTGACCGAGAGGGAGAAGGACTCCCTCATCATCGACATCGCCGAAGCGGTGCTGCGGACAGCGAGGAAGTACGCCTCCCCCGAGGCACCGCAGATGGCGAGGGAACTGTTCGCCATCGGCATCTCCGAGGGGAACACCCGAGATGAACTGATCGCCTTCGTCAACAGGCACAAGAAGGATTGGCTCGTCAACAGCCACAACCGTGGCGACTTCGTCTGCGTGTTCGGTCAGAGTCTCTGAAAATCCAATTCGCCCCGTATGGAATGTCCATGCGGGGCGATACTCCATGAAAGGAACCCATGTCAAATTACTCGAACAACAACCCGCAACCCCTGGAACCGCATCTCAACCGAAAGATGGCGTTCGCCGTGACCTTTTGGGTCGTGCTGATCGGCATCGTCCTCTCCACGCTCATCGGTGGGTACATGTTCATCAAGCCCCGCTACTCCGTGTGGAGCGCACAGATGCAGGGCGAGGCAGAGTATGCTCAAGCCTATCAGAATCGCCGAATCAGCGTATTGGAAGCCGAAGCGAAACTTGAGGCTGCTACGAGCCTCGCCGCCGCCGAGGTGGAGAGGGCGAAGGGCGTGGCGCAAGCCAACGCCATCATCGGCGAGTCGTTGAAAAACAACGAGTCGTATCTGCGGTGGCTGTGGATCGAGAATTTGGACAAGGGAGGCAACTCCGTCATCTACATCCCGACCGAGGCGGGACTACCCATCCTCGAAGCGGGCAAGAGGTGATCGTGTCCAACTGGGTCTTCTATCTCACCCTCATGTTGTTCGCCATCGCATGCCTGTGCGCTTGGTTCATATGGAAGTTGTCAAACATCGAACCCGAGATCGACGACGAGCACATCGACTACTACGACGAAGACGAGGAACCCAAGCCGTGATCTTCCGCAGGAACAAGGCTCACACCGACGACGAAACCCGCTCCGCATTTTGGACGGGTTTCTTCACGGCAGCGGCGTGGATTTTCACCATTCTCTCCATCACCCTTTTCACACTCTCACCATGACCGACCCCGACTACAAATCACTAGAGCGCATCATCGACATCTCCGAGAAAAGCAAGCGTGAGATCAGCGAATTCCTCGACGAAGGCATGGAGAAGGACAGCCACGGCGTGAGGGTGAGCGTCTTACTGAAGATGCTGCGGAGCCGCATGGACATGTGCAGGTTCGATGCGATGAACACTCTCCGTGACCTCTCGCTCCGTGACCTCCAAGCCGAGGCGAAGGCGCAGAACGAGGCATTCAGGACAACGGACGGCGAATGATGCGGGCAGGTTCCCACAGGAGAAGCAAGATGGCAACGGATAAGGATAAGTTGCAAGCCGCTCAAAACAACTTGAAGTTCTGCGCAGCCATGATCGTAACCCTCATCCTGATCTACGCCCTCAAGCACAGCATCTGGATTTACACGGTGAACTCACGGCTCGACTCGCTTGAGAAAAGGGCTGACGAGACAGAGATGTTCGATCTGCTGAATCAGTTCCCGTGAACAATGGGCTGCAACTCAGAACTATCCAAACCGCTAAACCAACAAGAAAGAAAACCAAATGACCAACGACAACAATGACATCAAGGCACACGCAGAGGTGACCGATGCCGTGAAGGAGTTGGCAGCAATGGCAGATCGTGAACTTCTATCCGATGCCCGCAAGGCACACAGAGAGGTGACCGAAGCGGTGGCGTATTTGATGGCAGAGTCTTATCGACTTCGTGCTGAACTCAAGACTTCAAATGCCGAGCGGGATGAACTTCGTCGGCAAGTCGAAACCATTAAGAATGGCTTCGAGGGTGGGTGCTATCTCTGTGAAGTTGTTGGCGAGATGAACAAGAAGTTACTTGCCGAGCGGGATGAAGCACGGCGAGAAGTGTGCAGGTTGATGTCCATGTTTAATGCGGAAAACTCAGTTGAAATTGCAGCATCTCGTAGTTGGGATTGTTTCGAGAAAGAGAAGCCGAAGCCGTAAGTTTCTACTCGGGGTGACCTACGACAGCGAACCCGAGGACGCTTTCCTGCGCTCCAACAGTTCCGTCAGGTTCTTCCTCTTGGTGCCGCCGTCATATCTCCATGCGTACCCGAGACGAACCATCGCTTCGTTGAGGGATTCCTTTGAATTCCCCCCATAGATTTCCCCGAGTATCCTGCCGTATTTGTCGTCCTTGGTGGTGCTGACCATTATCACGGGATTATCGGCGACCCACTTGGATACGAAATCCTTCGCCTCCAATCCGAGTTTCTTCTCGGACTCATCCTTGGTCACGGATTCAGGAGTATCGATCCCGTTCAGCCTGATCCGCTGCTTGGTGGTGAGGGAGAACCCGAGGTCGATAGTGACATCAAGCGTGTCTCCATCCACCACCTTCACGACTTCCTTCACGAGATACTCGTACATCATCTCATCTCCTGCGCCCGTCTCTGCGACGAGGCGCAGGAGGAGCATGTGTGGGTCTTGTTCGGCATCGTGCGGCTCTCTTTCCACATAACGAAGCAAACCGAAAACATCGCACCGACCGCAATATGTAGGGGTACGCCCCACTCACTCCCAATTTATCGACCTGTCCCGCACAGACCAACTCCCACGGATTCCAAAATGAACACGACCTGTTTGACTTCCTCCGAACCGATTAGATACTCCCCTACAAGGAGTACCACAATGGTTACCAAATCAGTAAGGGAATCGATTTTGCTCATTGTCTGCGCTGTCGCATCCACGGTCGCATCCACGGTCGCATCCGCATCCGATTGGGGTGATAGCGGCGTGGGCAGGGCATGGAACCGTGCCACGGGGTACAAACTCGACACCCAGTCCGAGGCGATCCTCGTCGAGCAGAACATCCTCACGGTCACCACCCCATCGGGGGATGTTCAGGCGGAATTCGTGTGGTTCCCCTCGACCACCATCCCACTCATGGGTTCGTTTGATGAGGATGTCACCGACTACGGGAATGCGATCTCACTCCGTCAGCAGTTCTCGCTGACCGATGGAGTCGTGGTCATCAACGGCGTACAGTCAAGGTGGCTGTTCCTCGCACTCGATCAGAGGGTCACCACCGTTGATCCGAAGGGGCATTTCGTGGAGGTTTCCGTCGCAACCGCATTGCCGATCCGTGCGTTCTCCACGCAGGTCGAGTCCGAGGAGTTCATGGCGGGACTGGAGTTCGCCGCATCGGGTGGCGAGGGGGACGGCGGCATATTCTGCCACGACCCGACATGGGTCGGTCGAAACGGCGAGGAGTGCTGCGGATTCCTCGCCGCCTATCAAGCAGGAATCAACTCCTGCTACTCCCGATACTGGCTGATCCTGTCTGGATGCCTCGGGGTCGGCGGCACGGCGGGTGGCACATGGTTTTGGAACTGTAGCAAGGGCTGCGTAACCGCATTCGTTATCGCCGTGCCCTGCATGAAAGCCTGCCTCATCAGCAGCGCACTCATCACGGTCGGGTCTGCGTTGGTCTGTATCGGTGGTGCCGAGTTTGCGTTTGAGGAGTGTTGTCAGGCTCGGCTCGACGAATATCTCCGTGATCTCACCAACAGCGGTTGCGCATTGAGGAAGCCGTCATACATTCGAGGCATCGGGAATGGACAACAACAATGAACCGCATCACAACTCGGTACATCATCTCGCTGACCGCTCTCACCGTGGGCACCGCCGTCATCGGACTCGTCCTCCTCGCTAGGACGGAACCCGAGTGGATGAACGCCAACAAGAGCCTCGTGACCGCAGCCACACTCACCATCACAATGACCCCGTGGATCATCGCCGTGTGGCGACTCCGTAAGGGTTGAAACTCAAAAGGGAATAGGACGACAATGAAAACTTTCGCATACAACACATTCGCAATCATCATCCTCGCCACGAGCACGCTGTCCGCTAACGCCGAGATCGTCACCTTCGAGGGTCTCTCGACCCCGACCGTCGAGATCGGCAACATGTTCGTGGCTGCGATGCCTCGAATGTATGACGGATTCTCGTTCACGAGCCTCAACTCGAACAACGACGATTCCAACGACGGCGACATTTTCGCCGACCGTTGGGGCTGCTACAACATGCGCAGGGGCAGCAACTTCATGGGGTTCGATGAGGGCATCATCGGCTCCCGAGCGATCTTCACCCCGTGGGGTGCCGAGGAAGACTACCACTTCGCCATCTCCCGAGGCGATCTTTTCGTGTTCGAGGGGGCGTTCATCGGTCAGGCGAACCGTGAAGACGACGACTTCAACTTCGACGGCGACGGTGACGATGGGGACTCCAACTTCTCCATCCTCACCATGACGGGCTACAACGGCGACTCCGCCGTGTGGCAGTTCTCGACGCAGATTCAGTACGCCGTTGCGGACTTCATCTCGTTCGACAACGACCTCCTTATCGACCGTGTCGAGTTCTCGACAAACACGGGTGCGGCAATCACCCTCGACAACCTCACCTACAGCAGCGGTGCGGTTCCCGCTCCCTCTGCCCTCGCCCTCCTCGGGCTGTCGGGCATCATCGGGCGCAAGCGCAACCGCAACTGACCAACTTCGACCCGATGGAAGATCGGGTCGAGTCATTCCCCCGCCCGACAGCCGAAGGGCTGTCGGGCGGTTTCAATAGGAAGAAAGGGATGGTGCGGATATGGAAAGATTCATGCTCGGAGGAACCTACGAGGATTCAGGTGACTCCCACATCCGTGTGGTGTCGAGGACGGACACCACCGTGGTACTTCGCTCGAACAGAAGGCGCACCATCCGCTGCGCCGTGACCGTGCGGAATGGTGCAGAATCATGCTCGTATGGGAAGTGCGACCCTCCCCTCTATGTCCGTGCCGACCGACCGTGGAAGGACAAAATCTAGGAAAAGAAAACCTTGTCCCTTGACAAGTCAATGAATGAGGTAATCATTCCAATACTATTATGAGGAGAACCAAATGACTAAGAAGACCGTCACCGTCAGCAAGATCACCGCAGGGAACATCGATTGGGATGCCGTCGAAACTGAAATCCTGAGCGGGAGCGTCAACGCCAAGTCCATCCGCAAACGCTTCGGCAGGGGAGTCTCGCCGCCGACATTCAAGCGGTGGGCTAATTGCGCCCTCGGGGCGAAGCACACCGTCGATTGGGGATGTCGAGGTCGATTCAATGTCGTCCGTCTACTGCCCAAGCAGAAGGTCAAGGCATCCGACTCCACCCCCATGGAGGCAATCGCCAAGGTCGGTGGGGTGAATGACGAGGTGAACCTCCTCGTCAATGACCACGGACTGGCCTTGGTCTTATTCGCAATCGCCCAAGTCGTCGCCCGCAGGTGACGGTTACCGCCGCAGCCATGTTGGGTTTACTCGCCCGATAAAGCCAATCCCCCGTCTCATGGGGGATTGGTGATTTTTTGGAATGCGCTCTTGCAAGTACCCCAATATATGATATCTTTTGATTGGATCGTCGCCGTGTGGCGACTCCGTAAGGGTTGAAACTCAAAAGGGAATAGGACGACAATGAAAACTTTTACATCCGCAATCCTCGGCGGGGAACCCACCACGACGACCGCCATGAAGATCGCCAAGGCACGAAACCTCCTCCTCCTGAAGCCCACCGTAAAATTCCCCTCCATTTCCAATTTCCCGTCAGGATGGGGTAACGAGACCGAGGCGATAAACCGTCTCAACCAATGGCTGGAGGTGGCACAGAACATCGTCAACCTCAACTATGCGCAGTTCCCCCAGTTGGAACCCTCGGTCTTGGAGATGAGCGATGGTCGCCGCTACATCCGTGTCGATACCATCATGGACAACGGTCGTGGGCAACGCAGCGGGTGGGCGTTCATCGACAAGCAGACGGGCGATGTACTCAAGCCCTCGACTTATCGGAATCCCGCAAAGCATGCCCGTGGCAACCTCCTCGACGAGTACCGAGGGGTCGAGATGCTGACCCCCCACGGTCCCGCTTACCTCGGCTAAATACTGCCGTGGCAAAGCGCAAGCAAGACCCCCACAAGATGACCTCCAAACTCGGTGGCAAGGAATGGCATATCCATTTCGTCCGCAGCCGAGAGATACCCTCCGACCGTTGGGGGGATTGCGGTCATCCCGATGATCCCAAGCCGACGATCAGGATTCGTAGGGCGGTGGACGGCAAGAACCGCATGGATCTGATAATCCATGAGGCTCTTCATGCCATCTATCCCAAGGAGTCCGAGGAAATGGTTCATCGCTCCGCCACCGAGATCGCAACCCTCCTGTGGGCTTGTGGTTATCGGAGAGTAGAACTCTAGGGGGTTTTGTTTTTTTCGCTTGACTTTCCCCCTCCATATTCGACTCTATAGGTGTGAAAGGGGAAGCCAAAATGATGATGACCGAACTCCTCGCTCCGAAAACCGAGCGGAAAATGATCCTCCTCCTCACGATCCTCATGTATATGGGTCTCTGCTGACGAAAGGGGCGTACACCATGAACCACGAGAAAGAAAACCAAATGACCAACGACATCGAACTTGCCGATACTCGTCGTGATTATGACAACGCTGATAAAGCGTTCAACTCGAATCCAACCGATGCCAATCTCGCCATCTACGAGATTGCACGAAAGGCACTTCTCGCTGCCGAAGCCGCTGCGGGTATCAGCACCAACGCCGCAGTCGATGAAGAGGATGAGGACGAGCGACCATTTCCCGATTCCGATGAAGCGATTCGTGCGCTTCAAGATGATGCGGACGAGATGGAAGCGGAGATTGTGCGACTTC
>Ga0114969_10001114_pt1 | contig 22868 bp, 17 predicted proteins | sample M_130807_MF_Meta_FD_87316 | JGI IMG/M metagenome (GOLD analysis project Ga0114969, IMG submission 87316) | Freshwater microbial communities from Lake Montjoie, Canada to study carbon cycling - M_130807_MF_MetaG | ecosystem: Environmental > Aquatic > Freshwater > Lake | place: Lake Montjoie...
CCGAAACCGTTAAATCAATTTCTCCTGTTAATGCGCCATTACAAAGTACATTAGTAATACTTGTAGATAATACAATTGCTGTTGGCTGCGTAATTATTGCTGAGGTTGTTACAGTACATGAGTTTGCATCGGTAACAGTTACCGTATATGTTCCTGCTCCTTTCCCAGTTAAATCTTGTGAAGTTGCTGCATTACTCCACAAATAAGTATAACCTGCTGTTCCTCCCGAAACCGTTAAATCAATTGCTCCTGTTAAGGCGCCATTACAAAGTACATTGGTAATACTTGTAGATAATACAATTGCTGTTGGCTGCGTAATAATTGCTGATGTTGTTGCAGTACATGAGTTTGCATCGGTAACAGTTAACGTATATGTTCCTGCTCCTTTTCCAGTTAAATCTTGTGAAGTTGCTGCATTATTCCACAAATAAGTATAACCTGCCGTTCCTCCCGAAACCGTTAAATCAATTTCTCCTGTTAATGCGCCATTACAAAGTACATTAGTAATACTTGTAGATAATACAATTGCTGTTGGCTCATTTAAAGTAACTTGATCAAATTGCGTATCGCCATTAAAATCTGTTACTGTTACTCCATATGTTCCTGCTATGAGTCCAGAAATATTATCGACAACATTTAGGTTTGACCACAAATAGGTATAAGGAGCAACGCCTCCTGAAGGTACTACTGTAATAGTACCATCACTTGATCCATTACAGCTAATATTAAATCCATTATAATTAGATGTTGTAAAAGTCAATCCAATGGCAAATGCTGAAGATGAATTATATTGTTCAGAAGGGCTTGCTAAATCACAAACTCCATTAGGATTTGCTTTCACATCTAAAACATAAAACACAATAAAGCTTAACATCAAAAAGATGAACTTTGAATAATACTTAATAAATTTTGACATCAATAAAGACATAGTGATCATTTGAAAAAACGAAAGTTTGTTCAATATTAAGCGTAAACAATTTGTACAAAGGTAAAAAAAGGAAACCGACCTACATAGGACTTATAGAAGTCCTTGTAAAATTTCTGGAAAAATACCCAATAACACTGATAAAATTGCTGCAATAGTAAGTAATGCTTTGTTACTAAAAGAGAAAGCTGGAAGTTCCTCATTTTCATCCTCACGAGGCAAAAACATAGTATAAATCACTCTAAAATAGTAAAACACCCCGATAAGCGAACTTAGAATACCAATTAAAACAAGCCAAAGATATCCACCTTCTAATGCCCCATAAAAGAGGTAATATTTAGCAAAAAAGCCAGCCATTGGAGGAATTCCAGCTAACGAAAGCATCAAAACACAGATTAATCCTGCAATAAAAGGCTGTTTTGCAACCAATCCTCTCAGATTTATTAGCTTTTCATTGCCATTTGCTGAAATTGCGATGAAACTAGCAAAGGCGCCTAAGCTTGCTACAGAATAAGCACTTGCATAAAAGAAAATTGCTCCGGCAGAAATTTTACTCATAACTACTATTGCCATTAACATATAACCAGCATGGGCAATACTTGAATAGGCTAACAATCTTTTAAAATTTTGCTGCATAACAGCTAACACATTACCTACTAGCATTGTAAGCGCCGAAATAACAGCTAGTGACTCACCCCACGATCCTGACAAATCAGAAAAACAGGTAGCAAATAATCGATAAAATGCCGCAAAAGCCGCTGTTTTAACAATAGTTGACATAAATGCAGTTACCAATGTTGGCGAACCTTCATAGACATCGGGTGCCCAAAAATGAAAAGGAACTGCTGCAATTTTAAACAATAGTCCTACAAGAATCAATAAAATTCCTGAATATACCATTAAAGGTAAATGTTCTGAGTTAGAGAAAATGTAAGTAGAAATTTCATGAAGATTAAAACTACCAGATGCTCCATAAATAAGTGTTATTCCAAATAACAAAAATCCCGTTGCAAAGGCGCCCATTAAAAAGTACTTTAATCCTGCTTCATTAGATCGTAAATCATTTTTCTTACTTGCAGCAAGCACATATAAACTAATTGATAAGATTTCAATCCCAATAAACAACATGGATAAATCGGCATAACTTATCATTACAATTGCACCCGTCAGACAAAAAAGAATTAGCGCTGCATTTTCCGTTTTACTTGAAAAAGAATCAAAATATTCCTTAGCCATGATCAACCAAAGCAATGTTAAAACAATCACTAATGATGAAAATGCAATTGCATAATTATCAAAATAAACCATATCACTATAGTATCGAATTGCCGTCCCCCAATCATTTGCTAACAAAACAATTCCAGCAACTAATCCTATTACAACAAGTGGCAGTAAAAGTTTTTTAAAACCTAATACTTCCGACATCATTGCGGCAATTCCTAAACAAGCTATAACTATTAAGGTATTCATATTTTAATAGATATATTTTATATGAACAAGTATATCCTCAAGAGCTGGTTGAGCAACCATAAGAATTGGTTTTGGATAAATTCCTGTAATTATTATTACTGATGCGATTGAAATAAGAATGATTTTGTCAATTTTATTTAACCCGGTAAATTCAGTGTGTTTAGCATTTGGCTCGCCAAGCATGATTGCCTGATATGCACGAAGAATATATACCGAACCGAGGATAACGGTAAGACCAGCAAATCCAGCTATCCAAACGTTGTATTGATATGTTCCAAGTAGTAAAAGAAACTCTCCAACAAATCCATTTGTTAAAGGCAGTGCAATAGAACCAAGTAAAATAATCATAAAGAGAATTGTAAAAAGAGGGGAATTATTTGCAAGCCCACCTAATTCAGAAAGCTTACGAGTATTCATCCGACGTTGAATAATATCAACAATGTAAAACATCCCAACTACGTTAACACCATGACTTATCATCTGAATCATTGCACCTTGTAATCCTTGAATGTTTAATGATAAAACACCTGCTGCAATTAATCCAACGTGAGCAATAGAAGAATATGCAATTAATCGTTTAAAATCTTGTTGTACTAATGCCATACAAGATGAATATACAATACTAATCACACAAAGCACCATTGCTGTATGTCCCCATTCACTAATTCCTATAGGTGTGAGAGGTAACATCCAACGAATCATTCCATAGATACCCATTTTCAACATGATTCCTGACAACAACATTGTTCCTTGTGTAGGCGCGTCAGTATACGTATCAGGTTGCCAAGTATGGAATGGAAAAATTGGAATTTTAATTGCAAATGCAATGAAGAACGCCCAGAAAATCCAACCTTGCGCTTCAGGAGTTAATGATAAATTATAAAATGCTTGAATGTCGAATGTATGTACACCAGGTGTTTGAAGATATAAATAGATTAATCCAACAAGCATCAATAAACTTCCAGCAAGCGTATAAATGAAAAACTTTAATGTAATGCGTACCTTATCTTTTCCACCCCACATTAAACAAATAAAATAGATTGGAATTAAAGCTAGTTCCCAAAACACATAAAATAGAAATCCATCCATCGCAGTAAATACTCCTACCAGTGCGAATTGCATGAACAGTATTAATCCATAAAATGCTTTAGGGTTTTCATTTTCATTTCTAAAAGAAGATAAAATAATTAATGGAAGTAAGAAATTAGTTAAAGCAACTAACAAAATACTGATGCCATCAAATCCAGCCTTAAATGCAATGCCCAGTGATTGTATCCAACAATAGTTAAAGGCAAATTGATTCGCAATATCCGTTTTGAAAAGTGTAAACACATATATAGTTACAGTCAACTGAAGAAGGCTTGCCACCAACGCAAACTGCTTTACCTTTTCACGAGGTATAACAGAGCATAACAAAGATGCTATAAGTGGAATGAAGAACAGAATTAATGTCAGCATACCTTTTAGTGAATCATTGTTAAGACTACGAGTAAAATAATACCGATTACCATACCAAACACATAAGTACCAATACTACCAGTTTGAACATATCGCAATAAAGAACTTGCTCCATTTAATACAAAACCAAATCCATTTACAAATCGATCAATTAATCCGATTTCAATTTGCTTATAACTGAATGCTGAAATTTTATCTATCGGTTTAGTAATGACTGCCGAATAAATTTCGTCGATATAATATTTATGTGAAAGCAATTTTTGAAATCCACTTAACTCCCTTTCATTCCTTTCAGGCATTGAAGATTTTTTAACATAATAATTATAAGTAATACCCATTAATAAAACAACCATAGTTAATGAACCTGCCATTACCATTAATTCAGTTGTTTCTGGCAATACCAATTCTGATTTACGATAAATGATAGTGCTTAAAAATTCACTAAAATAATGCGGTGCATGAAATACTTCTGGCATTCCTAAAAATCCACCAACGGTTGAAAGTGCCGCAAGAATCACTAATGGCATAGTCATACTTGTAGGTGATTCATGTAAATGTGCACGCTGTTGTTCCGTTCCTCTGCATTGACCATAAAATGTTAACCAATACAACCGGAACATATAAATTGCTGTTAAAGCAGATGTAAACATTAACACAATAAACATGAAAGGCGAAAAAGCATATACTTTTGAAAGAATCTCGTCTTTAGAAAAGAATCCTGCAAAAGGAAATACACCTGCAATGGCGAGTGTTCCTATCAAAAATGTAATATGAGTAATCGGCAATTTCTTTTTCAATCCTCCCATAAAACGAATATCTTGTTCGCCACTCATAGCATGAATTACAGAACCAGCTCCTAGGAATAACAATGCTTTAAAGAATGCATGCATGACCACATGAAACAACGCTGTATCATATGCACCAACACCTAATGCAACGAACATATATCCTAATTGACTCACTGTTGAATAAGCCAATACTTTTTTAATATCATTTTGTTTCAAACCAATTGTTGCTGCGAAAACTGCAGTAACTAATCCAACTACAGCAACAATTTCAGAAGAATACGGTGCTAAAGCATATAACACATTTGAACGAATTACCATGTATATTCCAGCAGTTACCATTGTAGCTGCGTGAATTAATGCTGATACAGGTGTTGGTCCAGCCATTGCATCTGGAAGCCAAGTATACAGTGGTATTTGTGCTGATTTTCCCATTGCACCGATGAACAAGAGAATTGTAATTGCCGTTATTGCCGCGCTTCCATCAGGAAATTCCTTAGCAGCATGAAAAACTTCTTGGTAACTAACACTTCCAAAAGTTACGTAGATTAAAAAGATACCCAATAGAAATCCCAAGTCACCAATACGATTCATAATAAATGCCTTCTTCGCTGCATTATTGAACTCAGTATTTTTAAACCAGAATCCGATAAGGAGATAAGAACACAATCCTACTCCTTCCCATCCTGCGAACATTACAATATAATTTGCTCCCAAAACGAGTAGCAACATAAAAAATACAAATAAATTTAGATAAGAGAAAAAGCGTGGATGATCTTGATCATGATGCATGTAACCTATCGAATATACATGAATCAAAAACCCAACACCGGTAACTACTAAAAGCATTATTACAGACAATCGATCGATCAGAAAAGAAAAAGGAATACTTAAATCTCCAGCCACAATCCAATCAAACATTAGAACTCGTTCAGGAACCGATCCTTCTTGATGGATTTCATTAAAGATTATTAGGGAAATGATAAAGGGAATAAACACTGATATACTTGCTATGCCACCACTTAAGCTAATTGTAAGGCGCTTATTAAGCAACCCAATTACAAGAAAGCCAAGTAATGGAAAGAGTGGTATCAGCCAAGCTAATTGAATCATGCTTTTTATTTAATAATGTACTAATATTCTAATATTTGAATATTCCCCCCAAATCATTTTAACTACTCTTTAAATATTATTTACCATTTGAGTTTATTCAACTCATTGATGTCAACTGTTCGAATATTATTATAAATCATGACAAGTATTGCTAAACCTACAGCTACTTCTGCTGCAGCAACTGCCATAATAAAGAATACCATAATTTGACCACTTGCTTCGCCATGATGTGCGGAGAATGCTGTCAATAAAAGATTCACTGCATTCAACATTAATTCAATGCACATAAATATAATTATCGCATTCCGACGAATCAAAACCCCTAATACGCCTATAGTGAATAATATTGAAGCCAATATTATATAATAGCTTAATGGTACGTAATGAAGAATATTATTCATTCTATTATATTCTATTAATCAATACTTTTTTTACCTAACATAACTGCACCAACCATTGCTGCAAGAAGCATAATGGAAATTATTTCAAATGGCAATAAATATTTACCATAAAGTACTTTACCCAAATTTGCAACAGTACTATAATTATCATTTGAGGAAGCAATTCCTAATATTTCAGAGCCCTGAGTTACTTGAAGAAAAACAACAAGTAACAAACTTGCTAATACCCCAGCAGCAATTTTTATAATTGTATTTTTATGAGGTTCTGTTTCTTTATTCATATTTATGAACATCAGTGAAAATAGAAAAAGCACCATAATCGCACCCGTATAAACAATGATATGAACAGCAAAAAGAAATTGTGCGTTTAATATTAAATAATGGCAGCCGATTGTAAAAAAACAAAATATTAGATACAACACACTATGTACCGGCTTTGGCGATAAAACTACCATTAGTGCGCTGAACACTGATAATGTAGCAAGAACATAAAATGGTAAACTTGGTTCCAATAGATTTTATTTGTCTTTACAGGGTGGCGAAATTAATACATCCTACCTTATCTAAAAAGTTAATTATATTTTACGATGCGCATTTGTTCTTTTTCCTATGTCAATTCTCTTATCTGATTCAACCCCTTCTACCAATTTATCCTTACCATAAATAAAGCTTCCACGACTAACATCTGAAGGCACTATCCTATCAGTCAGGAAGATAGCTTCTTTAGGACAAGCTTCTTCGCATAGCCCGCAATAGATACAACGCAACATATTTATCTCATAAATAGATGCATATTTTTCTTCACGATATAAATTTTCTTCTCCTGGTTTTCTTTCAGCAGAGGTCATTGTGATTGCTTCGGCTGGGCAAGCAACGGCGCATAAACCACAAGCAGTACAATTTTCACGACCTTTCTCATCACGTTTTAGCACATGCCAACCACGGTAAACAGGTGCCATCGGACGAGTTTCTTCTGGGTAACTAATAGTAACCGACTTACGAAAGAAATGCTTTAAAGTAATCATCATTCCACTTGCAATTGCAGGTAAGTATAAACGCTCTTTAAGCGACATTTCTTTATTAACTACTATTTTAGATCTATTGGTGAGCTGCATGTAATTTAATTATTGGCCTGCGATTTTTTTAATGAGTTTTTACTTTAATCAACCCAACTGTCCACTTCTCCACAAAACAACAAGTGCTGTTAGTAGAATATTAAACAATGCTATTGGTATCATTATTCTCCAACCTAAGTGCATCAATTGATCGTAACGGAAACGAGGGATTGTCCAACGTACCCACATGAACAAAAAGATAAAGAAGAATATTTTTCCAAAGAAGATTCCAGTTCCTAGCAAACTCAATGCATTATGCGATAATCCTAATTTTTCAACAAACGGAAAATTATATCCGCCAAAATAAAGAGAAGCAATTATAGCTGAACTAATAAACATATTTATGTATTCAGCAAACAAATAAAATCCAAGCTTCATCGAACTGTACTCTGTATGATAACCACCTACCAATTCAGTTTCACATTCGGGCAAATCAAATGGTGTTCTATTACATTCGGCAAATGCACAAATGATAAATAATAAAAAACCAAGAGGCTGATAAAATACATTCCAATGAGCGCCGTGTTGTTGTTGAACCATTTCACGAATACTCAAAGTTCCAGTTGTCATTATTAAAGCAATGATTGAAAGTCCCATCGCTAATTCATAACTAATCATTTGTGATGACCCACGAATTGATCCCATTAATGAATATTTATTATTAGATGCCCAACCACCAATCATGATACCATAAACTCCAATCGATACTACTCCGAAAACATATAAAATACCTATATTGATATCAGTAATTTGCATCATGTATTCTCGTCCATTGATGATCAAACTATTTCCCCAAGGAATTACAACGCCTGTCATACAAGCTGTCATCATCATTATACATGGCCCTAAAATAAAAAGAGCTTTGTCAGCATTGGTAGGAATAATTTCTTCCTTCATAAACATTTTTACACCATCGGCAAGGGGTTGTAAAATTCCAAAGGGTCCAGCTCTATTTGGACCGAGTCGATCTTGAAAAAATGCAGCGATTTTACGTTCGCCATAAGTTGAATACATTGCAACAACTAACGAAACAGTAAATACTGCAATCACTAAAACTAATTTGAAGAGTATAAATTCCATAATTTTTCAATCTCTATTTTAAATAACTTTCCTTAGTAATTATTAGAAAGCATTGAATTCTATTTGTTGTGAGCCTTTTCACCAAGTAGTTTCTGATTAGAAACATCAATCTTTAATTGTTTTTTAATCTCATAATGATTTTGGGAAATCACTGATTGACGATCTATATGACGTGGGCCTTCTATAGTCCAATCTTTTGTTTCCTTCTTTTCAAAACGGCATTCGTTGCAGATCCATTCTTCCACTTCGCCATATTTATCTTTACGGGCAGTAACTCTTAACACATCATCGCCACTTAACCAAACAACAGTTTTGCCTGAACATTTTGTACAATTACGATGAGCATTCATAGGCTTGGTAAACCACACACGACTTTTAAATCTAAATGTGCGATCCGTTAATGCGCCAACAGGACAAACATCAATCATGTTTCCAGAAAAATCTTTATCAACTGCTTTTTGAATATACGTACTGATCTCAGCAACATCACCTCTTCCAATCACCCCATGATCACGACTATCACAAACTTGCTCAGCAACTTTTACGCAACGATAACAAAGAATGCAACGTGTCATGTGCAATTTAATATTCTCACCAATATCAATCTTTTCAAATTCTCGGCGTTTAAATTCGTAACGTGATTTTTCTATTCCATGTTCGTAACTTAAGTCTTGTAAATGACACTCACCTGCTTGATCACAAATAGGGCAATCAAGAGGGTGATTGATTAATAGAAATTCAACAACTCCTTTACGTGCTTCCACTAAATCAGGAGCAGTGATGTTTTGAACTTCCATCCCATCCATCACATTCGTACGACAAGACGCAACGGGCTTCGGCATTGGTCGAGGATCCTTTTCGGAACCTTTAGTAACTTTTACGATACAAGTACGGCAATATCCACCACTAGTTTTTAGTTTCGAATAATAACACATTGCAGGAGGAACAATATCCCCTCCTATCATACGTGCTGCTTGAAGAATACTTGTTCCTTCTGGAACTTCAATTGACTGACCGTCGATGGTAACTTTCGGCATAGTGTAATTTTCTTATACTAGTTCCGGTGAAATATTATTCAACCGATAATAATGATAATCTTGTTTAATACTTTGAGGATTTCGCACATATTCTTCGAACTCACTTCTAAAGTGACGGATAGCACTTGCAACTGGCCACGCTGCTGCTTCACCTAGCGGACAAATTGTTTTACCTTCTATTTTTGATTGGATATCCCATAACAAATCAATGTCGGAAATATCGCCATGTCCATCTAAAATTTTATGAAGAATTTTTTCCATCCAGCCTGTACCCTCACGGCAAGGGCTACATTGGCCACAACTTTCGTGATGATAGAATCGAGCAAATGTCCAAAGATTTTTAACGATACTTGTATCTTCATCCATAGCGATAAATCCACCAGAACCTAACATCGTTCCGGTTGCAAAACCACCTTCACCAAGTGATTCATACGACATTAATCGTGGTTCACCATTTGCTAATTTTAATATTAATTCGGCAGGTAAAATTGGAACAGAAGAACCTCCAGCAACTACAGCCTTTAGTTTTTTTCCATTTCTTATTCCGCCACAGTATTCATCGGAATATAAAAACTCTTCTACAGGAACACCTAATTCAATTTCATAAACGCCAGGCTTATTGATATGACCACAAGCAGAAATTAATTTTGTACCAGTACTTTTTCCAATTCCAACTTTAGCATATTCATCACCACCCATTTTTATAATTGGAACAACTGCCATTAATGTTTCTACATTATTTACAACAGTTGGACAATCCCATAGGCCACGAATTGCAGGAAAAGGTGGTTTGATTCGTGGATTACCACGTTTACCTTCTAATGATTCTATCAAAGCTGTTTCTTCTCCACAGATATAAGCTCCTGCTCCACAATGCACATGTAAATCAAAGTCGAATCCACTACCTAAAATATTTTTTCCTAAAAGTCCATCGGCATAAGCTTCATCAATTGCCTTTTGTAAAATATGATAAACATACATCAACTCCCCTCTGATATAAATGTAAGATGTTTTACAACCTAATGCAAAGCTTCCAATTGCCATTCCTTCAATAAGCATATGAGGAATACGTTCCATCATATAGCGATCTTTGAACGTTCCAGGCTCTGACTCATCAGCGTTACATACTAAATAACGAGGAACGCCTTCTGGCTTGGCGAGGAAACTCCATTTCATCCCTGTAGGAAATCCAGCACCACCTCTTCCACGCAACCCTGACTTTTTAACTTCTTCCACAATTGCATCTGGCGTCATCGACAATGCTTTTTTAAGCATATCATATCCGCCATTGTTTTTATAAATATCCAGTTTCTGAATACCAGCAACGTTTATATTATTTGTAAGTAATTTAGTTCCCATAATTGGCTAAAATAATCAGGCTTTAATTTCGTTTTTAGCCCAATGCGAAATAGGCTCAGTAGTTGTTTGACGATAATCATCAAGTATTGTATCAATTTTAGCTGGAGTTAGGAACTCATGATATTTCTCTCCCACCTGCATCATAGGGGCAGAACCACATGAAGCTAAACACTCCACTGCCTTAAGCGTGAACATTCCATCTGCACTAGTTTCTCCTTCTTTAATATTTAATTTTTTTCCAATATATTGAACGATATCTTCAGCACCAGATAACCAACAAGGGCCAGTACGACAAACTTCAATTACACATTTACCAACGGGCTTCAAATTAAACATCGAATAAAAAGAAGCGACTTCATATACTTCTATCGGTTGAACTGATAAAATAGACGCGACATAATCCATAGTAGGCGCGCTTAACCATCCACCAAACTCAGCTTGCGCAACATGTAAAATTGGCAATATTGCAGACTTCTGCTTTCCTTCTGGATAACGACTCATCAACCTCTTAACTAAAGAGATTGCGTCATCGCTAAATTTTATTTCTTCATTCATAAACTACAATTTATACTGAACTAAAATCATTAATTTTTAAAAATCGTTAAGCATCTAATTCGCCAGCGATCACATTCATCGAACTCATCGTTAATATAGCATCACTTAACATGGAGCCTTTAACCATTTCTTGATATGCTTGATAATAAATAAAACATGGACGACGGAAATGCAAACGATAAGGCGTTCTACCTCCATCACTAACAAGGTAAAAACCTAATTCACCGTTTCCACCTTCAACACAATGATATACTTCTCCTTTTGGAATAGTTGTTTCACCCATTACGATTTTGAAATGCCATATTAAACCTTCCATTGTATTGTAAACATCTTCTTTAGGAGGCAAATAAAACTCAGGAACATCCGCATGGATAGAAGTTTTATCTTCTAATCTATCAAGTTTCGCAATTGCTTGGCGGATGATACTTAAGCTTTGCCACATCTCTTCATCACGAACCATAAAACGATCATATGTATCACCATTAGTTCCAATTGGCACTTCAAATTCGAACTCGTCGTATGATGAATATGGATTTATTACACGAACATCATAATCAACTCCTGCAGCACGCAAGTTAGGTCCAGTAAAGCCATAATCTAAAGCCATCTCAGCAGAAATAGGACAACACTTAATTGTGCGATCCATAAAGATTCTATTGCGAACTAAAAGATCATCGAACTCTTTTAAACCTGCCGGAAAATCAGCTAGAAAATCATTTAACTTTTGCCAAGCAACTGGAGAGAAATCGCGCTCCAAGCCGCCGATACGTCCGATATTTGTTGTTAATCTTGCACCGCACAACTCTTCAAATATTTCATAAATTTTTTCACGCCATTGAAAAATATATAAGAAACCAGTCATTGCTCCACTATCAACACCAATAACAGAATTACAAATTATATGATCGGAAATCCTAGAAAGTTCCATAATAATCACTCGTAAATACTGAACACGTTTTGGAATTTCAATTCCTGCGAGCTTTTCAACTGTCATGTGCCAACCCATATTATTGATGGGTGATGAACAATAATTCAACCTGTCAGTGATTGGCGTAATCTGATAAAAAGGCCGACGTTCTGCAAGTTTTTCGAAAGAGCGATGAATGTACCCAATCGTTGGCTCTGCTTCTATAATAATCTCTCCATCCATCTTTAGCACATTTTGAAAAATTCCATGTGTTGCAGGATGTGTTGGTCCGAGATTAAGTGTAGTGTACTCTTTAGCTGGTATAATTGTATTACTATCTGGCATTCTGTTTTTCGATTTTAAGTTCTTTTCATTTTAAATAATTTCCGTAAAGGAATTATTTATTGATTTATCGTCCAAACATTTTATCATCCTTATCCATTCTAAAGGGATCTTCTAATGGAAACTCCTTGCGCATTGGCCAACCTTCTAATGAATCCATATTTAATATTCGACGTAAGTTAGGATGTCCTTCGAATTTAAATCCGAAGAAATCATACGCTTCTCTTTCCATCCAATTTGCAGAAGGCCATAATACCGTTAACGATTTAAATATTGGATCGGCATCACTTGAAAATACTTTTAAACGAATTCGATAATTATCAGGCATATTGTGCAATTGATACATCATACCAAAAGATTCTTTTGCATCAGGGTAATGCAATCCACACATGGTAGTTAAGAAGTGACAATTAATTGTCTCATCCGATTTCAAAAACTGAATAACATTAAAAATCTCTTTATTAGTTACGGTAACAGTTAAGAAATCATAAAGCACTTCTGCAGAAAGAATAGCATCTCCAAACTTTACTTTTAAATGTTCAATTACAAACTCATTATTTAATTCCGACATAATCCTTTTCGTTTACGAATACTTTCGTTGAATTTTTATTGTGATTATTCTATTCCGTAAGAGGCTAACATTTCAAGGTATTCAGGCGAATTTCTTCTACGCAATGATTCGTTTTGTACTAACTCTTGAATTTTCAATACTCCATCTAGGATTTGCTCTGGTCGTGGGGGGCATCCTGGAACATAAACATCAACAGGAATAATTCGATCAATTCCTTGAAGAACTGAATATGTGTCAAATATTCCACCGGTAGATGCGCAAGCGCCAACTGCAATTACCCATTTTGGTTCAGCCATTTGCTCGTATACTTGACGCAAAACAGGTCCCATTTTTTTTGCGATCGTTCCCATAACCATTAACAAATCAGCTTGGCGCGGAGAGAAACTCAACCTCTCAGAACCAAAACGACCAAGGTCATAGGTAGAAGCCATAGTAGCCATGAACTCTATTCCGCAGCAACTTGTAGCAAATGGTAGTGGCCAAAGAGAATTCTTACGAGCTAAACCAATTGCTTTATCTAAAGAAGTAGCCATAAAACCTGGCCCTTCATATCCTTCTAATTTTGTTACTTCAGTCGACATCTTTATGCAATATTATTTTCTTATTCCCACTTCAAAGCACCTTTGCGAATGATATAAATCAATCCCAATATCAGAATCCCCATAAAGAGAAACATTTCTAGCAACCCCTTAACCCCCATTTCCCTAAAGTTAACTGCCCAAGGATACATGAAAATTACTTCCACATCAAACAATACAAATAGAATCGCAATTAAAAAGTATTTAATAGAAAATGGTGATCGTGAATTACCTTTTGACTCTACTCCGCATTCAAAAGTTTCTAATTTCACCTTCGATTTATGACTTGGACCTAATAAATGTGTTGAAACCATGGTGGCAAGTACAAAACCAATAGCTACCAAAAACATCATGGCAATTGGCAAATAATCTACTGGAGCGCTAAGTAATATCATAGTGTTTTTGTTGATTCCTAAACGTTAAGTCTCTTACAATGTTAATTTGAAGCAGCGAAATTACAGATTTTTACTACTTCTCCCTCATTTTATTCCCATTGAATATGATATTTTAGCCACATAGATTCAATACATTAAGATAGCTCCATTTTTAGTTTGAATATTTGTGAAGATTATTGCAATTTAAAAAACTATTTATCCAAAGTGTTGTTATAGAAAATTAAGCGATGAAAAAGAAAAAAGTATTGATAATTGGCACAGGATTAGGTGGTTTAGCAACTGCTTTAAGACTAACCTCCAAGGGCTATCATGTTGAAATGGTTGAAAAATATCATCAAGCTGGCGGGAGGTTAAACCAAATGGAAAAAGATGGTTTTTCTTTTGATTTAGGCCCTTCATTTTTTAGTATGAGTTTTGAGTTTAAAGAACTTTTTGACTATTGCAATATTCCTAATCCGCTAAAATTAAGAGAGTTAAATCCATTGTATGCAGTACATTTTGAGAATCGCGACAAGCCATTTCTTATCTATAAAGACCTTGAAAAGCTTGCAAATGAATTTAAAGGGGTAGAGGAAAATTTAATTCCAAAAACTGAAAAATATTTAGAAGCAGCTGGGAAACTCTTCCATGACACTATCGATATAGTAATCCGCAAAAATTTTAATTCTAAAATTGACTATCTAACCCAACTAACTAGGGTTCCATTAAAGCATAGTCCAAAAATGTTCCGATCTATGTGGTCTGAATTAGAGAAAAATTTTGATTCACAAGAAGTGAAAGTTATTTTTTCATTGGTTTCCTTTTTCTTAGGCTCCACCCCATTTCAAACACCTGCCGTTTATAGTTTGCTCAATTACACAGAATTAAAGCATGATGGATACTGGAATGTAGAAGGTGGAATGTATAAAATTACTGAAGAGATAAAGAAGATACTGGATGAGCGAGGCGTACAATTTCATTTTAATACTGAAATTAACTCGATTGAAACTGAAGGTGGCAAAGTTAAAACTGCAACTAGTACCGATGGCCGTATTTTTACAGGTGATTATGTTGTTTGTAATTCTGATGCGGCTTCTTTTAGAGGGAAAATCTTAAAGAGAGCAAAATATACTGAACCCAAATTAGATAAAATGGAATGGACATTAGCTCCTTTTACAATCTATCTTGGGGTTAAAGGGAAAATGGAAAAATTACATCATCATAATTATTTTTTAGGTAGTAATTTTAAAGAATATGCTGATAAAATATTTTCAACAGGAGTGAGCCCAAAAAAACCGTATTATTACGTTAATGTTAGCTCAAGATCTAATCCTAGTTGCGCACCTGAAGGATGTGAAAATGTTTTCATTCTTTGTCCTGTGCCAGACCTACGATTTAAACCAGACTGGTCTGATTCAGAATCACTTGCAGACAATATCATTAATGATTTATCAGAAAGAATTCAATATGATATAGCAGGAAATACAATGTCGCGAACAATTTTAAATCCTATTTCGTGGGAGGAAAAATTTAACCTTTATAAAGGAAGCGGTTTAGGGCTAGCCCATGGATTAAACCAGATTGGAGGATTTCGTCCTACCAATAAAGATGAAGAAATTGAAAACTTGTATTATGTTGGTGCTAGCACTGTTCCCGGAACAGGTTTGCCAATAGTCGTAATTAGTTCAAGATTAGCCACCGAACGTATCTTAAAAGATGATGGAGCACTATAATAAAGTATGCTTAAATCTAAGCAAGTCGGTAACCTGGAGTTATAGTACTTCTTTTACCCTAGGGATTAGGACGCTAAATAAGCGCTTTCATAGCCCTATTTATGCTATTTACGGTTTTGTTCGTGTTGCTGATGAAATCGTTGACACTTTTCATTCTTTCGATAAGAAAGATCTTCTTTATCGTTTTCGTGAGGAAACTTGGCGTGCAATAGACGAGAAAGTTAGCACCAATCCGATACTACAATCGTTCCAATTAATGGTTCATAAATACAATATTGACCGTGAACTTATTGAAGCCTTTTTAAAAAGTATGGAGATGGATCTATTCAACGAAACCTACAATGCTCATGGTTATAACGAATACATTTATGGATCGGCAGAGGTTGTTGGATTGATGTGTTTAAAAGTTTTTGTAGAAGGCGATGAAAAAGAATATCAAAAACTTAAAGAACCGGCGCGACGACTTGGCGCAGCATTTCAAAAAGTGAATTTTTTAAGAGATATGCGAAGTGACTTTAAAGAAAGAGGAAGAGTTTATTTTCCTGGAGTAGATTTTAATTTCTTTAACGATAGCATGAAAAAAGAAATTGAAAAAGAAATTGAAGAAGATTACAAAGCTGCATATCAAGGAATAATAAATTTGCCAAATGATGCCCGATTTGGAGTTTACGTTGCATATATTTATTACAAAGCTCTATTACAAAAGATTGTAAAATTACCTGCAACAGCAATTAGAACTGAACGAGTGAGAGTTCCTAATAAACAAAAGTTTGCTTTACTTTGTGCAAGTTGGTTTCGTTTCAGATTTAATATTCTTTAAACATGATTCATGGAAAAATATACCTACTGGCTAATTCTTATTTGCTCAGTTGGTTTTCCGCTATCTTTTTCCTTTGAAAAAAGAATAAGTTATTACAAAACTTGGAAATATCTTTTTCCAGCAATTCTTATCACCGCCGTATTTTTTATTATTTGGGACCATTATTTTACCTTAAATAATGTTTGGAGTTTTAGTGAACGATATACAACCGGATTTAAGATCTACAGTTTACCCATTGAGGAAATTATGTTTTTTATTGTAATTCCGTATTGCTGTGTTTTTATTTATGAATCGTTAAATTATTATATTAAAAATTCATTTTCCACAAAAGCAACTAACTTGATAAATATTATTTTATTGTTTATTTTTATTACGGTTGCATTAACGCATATTGATAAAGCATATACATTTTATACTTCTTTCTTTGCAAGTGTTTACTTAGCAATAATCATTTTGCTTAAAGTAGATTTTATGGCTAAATTCTATCAGACTTATCTTGTAAGTAAAATCCCCTTTCTAATTGTAAATGGAATTTTGACTGCACTTCCAGTAGTTATGTATAATGATAATGAAAATCTAGGAATAAGAATTTATACAATACCTTTAGATGATACTATTTATTCTTTTCTTATGTTACTAATGACGATTTCGTTGATGGAATTTTTTAGAGGACTTAAAAAAATAGTATTTTAAAATTAATATCAAAAAAAATTAAAAAATAACATTTTTTATGAACGGATGAGTTTTTGATAATCCTCTACACCAACGGTTAATTGAATTCCAACCAATTTTAAACGAACTCTTTTTAAAAAAGTTTCAATTGTACGATTTTAATAAATAATTGCCAATAAATGCAACGTTTTTAGTGATTTTTCGCATAAACAAAGGATCAAAAAACCATTCTTTCCACTTATGTATTTCACCTTATCAATTCGAAGCATGAAAAACTTAATTTTAAATCAATTCCAAAGACTCCTCTTTATATTCTTATTAGGAATAGGGCTTCTAATTGGAGGAACACAGCAACTTTATGCAACTCACGCTGCTGGTTCCGACATTAAATATAGATGTTTAGGAGGACTACAATATGAAGTTGAGGTAACTTTTTACCGTGATTGCGGTGGAGTTGCAGAGCCTTCAAATGTTACTTTGAACTACAAAAGCACAAGCGCTGGTGTAAATTCAAATGCAACAGCAAACAAAATTGCTAGTACTGGTCAAGAAATAACGGTACCTTGTACGTCATCAGCATCAACTTGTGGAGGAGGGACAACTACAGGAATTCGAAAATTTGCTTACTCTGCAACAATAACATTACCATCGGCTAGAGCTGATTGGGTATTTAGTTATAGCGTTTGTTGCCGTAACTGTGCAATTACTACCATTACAAATCCTTGCGGATCAAACTCGACACTATATGTAGAAGCTATCTTAAATAACCTTTTAGCTCCATGTAATAGTTCACCAACTTTTTCAAACATTCCAATTGCATTTGTTTGCTTAGGGCAAAGTTTTAATTATAATCATGGAGTAATTGATCCTGATGGCGATTCATTAGCATATCAATTAATAACTCCTAAAACTACTAGTACAACAAATGTAACATTTATAGCACCAGCAACAGTTTCGTCGCCAGTAGCATCAAGTACTCCATTTTTTATGAATGCTATTACTGGTGACTTAAACTTTACGCCAAGTGCAGTTCAAATAAGTATTATGGCAATCCTTGTAAAAGAATATAGGAATGGTCAGCTAATTGGAACAGTAATTCGTGATATGCAAATTTATACTACTTCTTGTAGTAACAACTTACCAACTGCAACAGGAATTAATGGAACAAACAATTTTAATGTTACTGTTTGCCCGAATCAACAATTATGTTTTACAATAAATACAGCTGACTTAGATGCATCACAAATTGTAAGTATGACCACTAATAATGGGATTACTAATGCAACGTACACTATAAGTTCTGGTAATCGACCAACTTTAACTTTTTGTTGGACACCCACTGTTGATGATATTGATTTAATCACAAAAACATTTACAGTTACCGTTCGTGATAATGCATGTCCATCTAACGGTGTACAAACTTACTCTTATAATATCCTAGTACCAAGTCCATACTATAATGTTACTAGTACTAATATTAATTGCAATGGAAGTACAACTGGATCAGCAAGTGCTTCGCCTATTTATTCAGGTAATTATACTTACAATTGGAATACAACGCCAGCTACTCTAGCTTCCACAATTTCAAATGTTGGAGCAGGTTCATATACTGTAACAGTAACCGATATTAGTGGATGCAGTGCTCAACAAACTGTAAATATTACACAACCTTCAGGAATTACTTTGTCAGGTTCAACTACAAATCCATCTTGTGTTGGAAGATGCAATGGCAATATTGATTTAACTGTAATTGGTGGCACCGCTCCTTATACATATGCATGGAATAATTCTTCTACTACCCAAGATTTAACAAACTTATGTTCCGGAAGTTATACAGTTAATGTAACTGATGCAAATAATTGCACTAAAACAATAAGCTTTACTCTGGCGAATTCATATACTCTTAATGCAACTTCAAATGCTACTTCTGTTTCATGTTATGCGGGAAATTCCGGAGGAATAACAACTAGTATTTTAGGTGGCACTACTCCTTTCACCTATTCATGGAATAATGGTGCAACTTCACAAAACTTATCAAATGCATTGTCTGGCACTTATACTGTAACGATCACTGATGCAAATTCTTGTACAACAACAACATCCTCACAAATTACTCAACCATCAGCAGCTTTAAATGTAACTACCACTAAAACTGATGTAAAATGTTTTGGAACTTCAACTGGTTCAATAACTACAACAGTTACTGGTGGCACAAGTCCTTACTTCTATTTATGGAATAATGGCGCAACAAGCTCAGGATTAAACAATATTTCATCAGGAACATATTCGGTAACTATAACAGATAATAAAGGTTGTACCTCAAATAAAAGTATTTCAGTATCACAACCTCTATTAGCCTTATCGGTTACTACAAACAAAACTGATGTCTTGTGTTTTAGTAATTCAACAGGTGCAATTTCCACAACTGTTTCGGGTGGAACTAGCCCTTATACTTATATTTGGAACACAGGATCAACTGCAACAAGCCTGAGTAATTTAGGAGCTGGAACATATTCTGTAACAATTACAGATGCTAACTCTTGCACTGCTTTTGCAAGTGTAAATATTAATCAACCGCTAGCTAGTTTAAATGCTGTATCAACCTCTAGCAATGTAAATTGTTTTGGTGGACTAACAGGATCAATAAGCATAATATTAACAGGTGGAGCTAGTCCTTATAACTACAATTGGAACAATGGGATTACCTCCCCAAACCTTTCCAATGTTGGAGCAGGAACATATTCAGTTACCATTACTGACGCGAATAATTGTACAATAACAAAACAAAGTACAATAACACAACCATCAAGTGCACTTACAGCAACAAATACAAAAACAAATGTGTTATGTTTTGGAAATAATACTGGTGCAATAAATATAACAACTACTGGCGGAACTTCACCATATTCGTATAATTGGAATACGAGTTCTACAACACAAAATTTAAACTCACTTAACGCTGGTACTTATAATGTAACAATTACAGATAGTAAAGGTTGCACAACATCTTCTTCGGCTATTATAATACAACCTTCCTCAGCATTAAACATCAGCACCACAAAAATTGATATTAGATGTTTTGGTGATCTCACTGGTATAGCTTCAGTGTCTGCTAATGGAGGTATAAGTCCATACGTTTATGTTTGGAGTAATGGTTCGACAACTCCAACAATTAATAATTTAACTGCAGGCATATACACGATTACTGTTAATGATGCGAATAACTGCTCCTCAAGTGAAATTGTTACTTTATCGCAACCATCAGCTGCTTTATCAGCTACAACATCCTCAACAAATGTAAAATGTAAAGACGATAATTCAGGAAGTGCAAACATTAATGTTTCAAATGGTACAGCACCTTATACTTATTTATGGAGCAATGGCAACGGAACAGCTACAAGCTCTAATTTGCTAGCAGGAATTTATACAGTTACCATTACTGACAACACGGGATGTAGCTTACAAAAAAATTATACGATTAATGAACCTTCTGCTATTTTACAAACCTCTATTACAGGAACGAATGTAAAATGCTATGGACAATCAACAGGTGCAGCTAATTTATTGGTAAATGGTGGAACTGCGCCGTATACCTATTTATGGAATAACGGATCAACAACTCAAGATCTTAATAATATTGCAATCGGAAATTATACAGTCACCGTAACAGATGCAAATAATTGCACATCAACAACTGATATAATTATTTCACAACCATTAGCTGCTATAAATTTAGTCGCATCTGGAACTGATATTAATTGCAAAAATGGTTTAGATGGCACAATTACTACTACAGCAAACGGAGGTACGGCACCCTATACCTATTCTTGGAGCAATTCCGCTACAACGGCAAATATTAATTCCTTGTCAGCAGGAAGTTACACTGTTACACTTACAGACAATAATGGTTGTACTGCCACACAAAGTACATCGTTAACACAGCCTAATGCACAAATAGTATTATCAACAACACATACCAATGTAACCTGCAATGGTTTACCTGCTGGCAGTATCGATTTAACAGTTGCTGGAGGAACATTTCCGTACACTTACCTTTGGAACATTGGGTCCTCAAATCAAGATGTTACAAATTTGACTGCAGGAACTTATCATGTAACAGTTACAGATAATAACGGATGTACAGAAACAATTTCCGAAACAATTTCACAACCAGTTGGAGCATTAAATGCAAGCTCCCTACTAACAAATGCTTTGTGTTATGGCGACAATAACGGAAGCATTAATATTACGGCTACTGCTGGAACTCCACCCTATTCCTACAATTGGAGTAATGGAGCGAATACTGAAGATTTAAATAATTTAACAGCTGGAACATATACAGTAACAATTTCAGACAATAACGCTTGCGCAATTGTCTATACGTTATTCATAACACAACCATCAGCCATATTAAGTACATCATTTGTTGGAACCAACTTAACATGTTACGAAAATAATACTGGAGCAATCGATTTAACTATAACTGGTGGTAATGAGCCCTATACGATTTCTTGGAGTAACGGTGCCAATTCAGAAGATCTTACAGGCATCTCTGCTGGAAATTATATAGTAAGCATTACTGATGTTAATGGCTGTACAACGTCTAGTAATACATCAATATCACAGCCATCTGGAGCATTAACAATCTCTTCAAATATTAAAAACTTAAATTGTCACGATGTTGATGATGGATCTATCGATTTAACAATAAGTGGTGGTACAAGTCCATATACTTTTATTTGGGACGATGGTACTACAACAGAAGACTTAAGCAATTTAGTTCAAGGTATTTATTCAGTAACCGTTACGGATGCCAATGGATGTTCTACATCGCAATCATTTACGATAACCTACAATGCATTAACACTTACCGCTAGCGGTACGATTACTTCAGTAGCGTGTCACAATGAAAATACTGGATCAATCGATTTAGATATACAAGGGGGAATAGCGCCATACACCTACTCTTGGAGTAATAATACTACTAGTCAAGATTTATTAAATGTTAATGCTGGATCTTATACCGTTTCGATTATTGATAACAATGGATGTGCGACAATCTACAGCGGATTTGTAAATCAACCTGCTGCTGGAATTTTATTAACACAAAGCGTAAATCCAGTTTTATGCTATGGAAATGAAACTGGCGGCATCGACATTAATGCATCAGGAGGTACATTCCCATATAGCTTTAACTGGAGTAATGGATCAACACAAGAAGACATTCAAGGAATAATTGCAGGATTATATACGATTACAATTACAGATGCCAATAATTGCATTCTTAGTGCAGCAATAACAGTTGATCAGCCTTCTGATAGCATAAATGTTGGATTCAGTACTACGAACCCTTTATGCTATGGAGAAAATACTGGAAGCATTCTTACTAGTATCACTGGAGGAACGGCTGCTTATACTGTATTATGGAATAATCAACCAATTGGTCCCGACCTAATTAATATTTCTGCAGGCAGTTATACTATCGAAATAACGGATGCTAACTTTTGCATATTATCAAAAACACTGATTCTTGATCAGCCATTAGCTTCGTTAACAACGACTGCTCAAATTAC
>Ga0114969_10001116_pt1 | contig 22865 bp, 39 predicted proteins | sample M_130807_MF_Meta_FD_87316 | JGI IMG/M metagenome (GOLD analysis project Ga0114969, IMG submission 87316) | Freshwater microbial communities from Lake Montjoie, Canada to study carbon cycling - M_130807_MF_MetaG | ecosystem: Environmental > Aquatic > Freshwater > Lake | place: Lake Montjoie...
CGCCGGCAATACCCAGCCGATCGGCCCCAACTATGATCAGATTTTTTACACCAATGACCCTACACTGACGGCGAACTATACGCTTGTGGCAGGCAAAAATTACGGCACTTTTGGCCCGCTCACAATTCCAACAGGGGTCACACTGACCGTAAACGCTGGTGTTACTTATACCATCGTCTAACGATACGGCTGAACAGGCTATCGTTGTTTTCGCACCATTCTGGCGTGATGTCCTTTACGATGTCGCGCCAGTAGGTCTCGAACCCGTGAATCGCATACGAGAACCGGGTGGTATCTTCGGCCTCGCGGATGACTTCTGGGTCAGTTGAAAACAACCAGTTCTTGGATAGGTCTAGAGGGCAGAAATAGGCCGGTTCAATTATTTCCGCTTTCCCGGTTGAGTACACGGAATTTGCCCAAATTTCTGCCGGCAAATTTACTCCACCTTTTGCCCAAGTCGAAGACTTCAACGCCTGTGGCATCAGCTCCAACCATGTGTTGATAAACGGGTTGTTTGGCGGCGAGATGATCAGTGCGTTGCATGCCGATACGCCAAGGGGTTCTGACGGCTCCCACGACATCACGAGGTTATCGTTCTGAAACTGTGTATTGTCCATAAACTCATGCAACGGCAAGAGCAGCAGCATATCGGTGTCCATATAAATCCCGCCATGGTCTCGCAGAACCTGCAAGCGGAACACATCCGATGCATACTGTGGCCACTCTATGTCAGTGCCACCGAACGAGCTGCTGAACTGGGTAAAGTGAATATCGACCAGCGGCTGGATAGCATCCCACCATGGGCTAGGTTTAGGATCTCCATCTATCCAGAAGATGATCTTGTCGGGTTTCTGCACCTCCCTTGCTCTCCTCACCGCCATGTAGTTCAGGAACGACAGCGGGCGGGTGTTTGGCCAACAGGGATAGATGAAGTGGATGATATTAGGGATTGTTTGGGCCATGTTTTCTCCGAAAATTGGTTGCTATGGACTGAATAACTTTTGATGTCGATCTGGGCACATAACAAAGGGCATGATGCTCTTTGCAGTATGGTTTCCCCTCTATCTTCTCGTCGCCGCAAAACAAAAATTCGGTTGGAAGGTTGCCTGCCACAGGGTACCGGCATGACCTTTTGGTAAGGGCATTAAACGGTATTTTGCGCCCATCTTTTTTCACATGCACAATTTTTTTGATTACCTCCGCCATAATCAATTCCGTGACACTGGGCGCAGTTGGCGATGGTAGCGGCTTAGGCGTAGCAGTCTGTGCGATTCGTATTGATGGTATGATCTCTTCAGGAGGAATCCCGCGTTTTTTGCGAGCCTTGACCTTATAGGCGACATGACCTTTAACCCTTAGTCGGTTAAGTTGGCCCATCACCGCGCTGCGAGTCATATTCAATTCAAATGCAATATGAGAGCCGGGTTTATTCTGTTCCCACAGAGCAAGGATCTTCCTCTGGACCTCTGTGAGGGTCGCTTGGTATTTTGCCATATTAATCACCATATCAATTGAGGGAGGGGGCACACGGCCCCCTGTGTTATTCTGCGGGTGGGTTGAAAGGTTCTACCCGTGGCATGACCGGTGCGAGCTTTGCCGCCATGCTGGTAATGTCATCAGTCAGAGAGGACATCACAGTTGCCTCGGAGCGGCTGTATTGGCCGACATAGGCAGCATTGTTGATCAGATTAACGTAATTCACATTGTTGGTACGGGATTGTGGAATTCGTCCTAGATCAACACAAAGCAGAATTGTGGTTACATCATGGGCCGAGATAGATCTGCCGAGCATAATTGATGCAATCTGGGCTGCGTTATCAAAAGCCCGTTCTTCCGGGCCGAATTGGTCCTCGCGAGATTTGAGGTTGCCGGCTGCTGACGTTAGAATTTCTGTATGTTTCATCTTCATTTTCCTGTTCAAGGTATTCTTGGACTTTCCCTATATGGGAGGTATTTATCACCAGTTCGCCCCTGTCTTGCCAAAAAGCATCACCAGTCGGTTGTTTAAACTGGTACCATTGGCGAACGGTAATAAATTCGTTGTCATTGAGCGCATTGCAGAAATTTTCTAAATCCCCATTATGCTCAATGGTAATTTGGTGGATGAGGAACCCTTTTGCGCTAGGCATATTCATCGTAAGCAAGAATTTCATGGTTCTCTCCTAACAATTGTCCCGTCCATTTTCTTTTTAAATTTAGACCCCCTACCAAAAGGCAGAGGTGAACGGGTCTTAGACGCACCAATATGGTTTTGGTGGATGCGCTTAACCTTGGCAATCAGCGGGGCATCAACTTTCGCTGTATGAACCCGATGACATTTTCTGTGAGCAACCAACCAATTAGAATCGTCGTCTTTACCGCCGGCTTCTAGGGGGATCTCGTGCGAGACATCCCATTCTTGCCCGGCATCGACTTTAAGGTTGCATAGATGACAGACCCCCGCGTGTCGAGCGAAAATGTCTGCCCTTGTTTTTGCGGTGATTCGGACCCGTTTCATTGGCGCGTCTGGTTCCACCCACATATGCCCTGATCATCGGCATTATCGATCGCATGCAACAGAAAAATGCCAAGGTTAGCGGCAGTTGTTTGGGCCTCTTTCAGATCGGTAGATGTCATGCAAACAGCCTGCACTATCGCGCTTGAAAGAGAGCTCATAACGACACTGACGTTATAGTCTTTCAGGACATCGTTGATGCGTTTGGTGGCGGTTTTGACATCCTCCAACATCTCGTTAAATCCTTCAGGCAGTTCATCATCGTATTCTTCAATTTCATCTTCGTTCATAATTTCATTTCTGCCCTGCGGTTTGCGGCGTGTGATTGCCACTCGTGAAATTTCATTCGGATGTATTCCATCTGCACCTTGAGAAGAGAGGCCTGTGACCGGGCCTCTACCATTTGTGTAATGTGCTCTCGCCAAGCCTCTGATGCTTTGACCTGCATCTCGGCCTTGCTGACAGGCATGTCTCCTAGATCCACCATCATCTTGGAAAGGACGGCACTCTTTGTCTCTTCCAGCATATTGGCGGCACCGTCAGCATCAACCCATTTCTTGGCAACGATCCTGTACTGTTCTGAAAGCGGTTTATCAGCGTTCATAACAAGGGCCTAAAACGGGATCTGATCGTCATCAACATCGGGGGCACCCTCTGTTGAGACAAAGTGTTCTTTTTCTTCAACACGCGGTTTTTTTTCATTGAACGAAAAGGATAACCATGTGTCGCCGTTCTTGTCCTTCTTTGGCCAGCAGTTGACCCAGAACTCTTTGCCTTCAACTAGCACATCGCCGGTATAGGCTGCATCGTTGTCTGTGCGGCGGCGTTTATTTTTAAAAGCGGACCCGCTATTTGGGCGTTTCTCGTATGCCATTCTATTCTCCATAATGTAATTTAAGAGCGGCGACTTTGTCGGTCAGCTCGTGGATAAAAGTTAGAACCTCTGTTTCCATTGCAAGGATAGCAGATTGGTCACGGAAGACCCGTGCCAGAAACAGGCGCATGTTCTCAGGCATACGCGGATCATACGACACATAGTCGCACCATGTCCTTCCAGTACATGCCATCTGCCACTGCATCTGCGTGTTGTACCGATCGGGCACTTTGCCAGAGAGCAGGGTCTCAATATGGGTAGCGGTATATGGGCACTTGATTTCGATCAGTCCCACAGACCCCACCAAACCGTCAGGGGATGCCCCCGCGTCTGGAATGGATGGGTGGGGGACAAACCCAACCTCCTCAACAAGCACACCCCCCACAGCCTCGTAAGCTGCTCGTGCGTGAGGCTCTTGAGCCGTCCCCCACTCCATTGCGGCAGACTTGAAGGTGTCAGTGGGGACACCCGTCAGTCGCTCGCACACCAACTCTGCCATATAGTTCCCCCGGCTGGCAGAGTATCCCGATTTAGTTTTTGCCATAATGTCGGCAACGCGGGAGGCCGTAACCTTCCCGCACCGTGCCAGCAACCATTCTTGTGTGCCCTGTTCCATTATTTGCCCCCCAGTGCTTCATTGATCAATCCAAGCAATGACATTGCTTCATTTGGTTCAGGTTGACCATCATCGCCGTCAACCACATCCGCATATTTATCAACAAAGTCGTAACATTCCTGCAAAACACTTCTTAACCGTTCAATTTCATAAGCGGTTGGTGTCATAGCCTTGCGCCACGCCTGACGCTGACCTTCCGTGTACCATTTGCCGTCATTAAACTCACCGCCGTTAATGGTTTCAGCGGCCTGTTGTGCCAGCCGTTCAACAATGTCCATCACTCAGCCCCCTTATCAGCGGCTGCGGCGGCGGCCTTCAGTGCCTTTAGATCATCGGAGGACAGCAGACTGCGCTTGTCAGCCTTCAAGCCCGACCACCATGTCCTCATTGCCTCAGATCCAGTCTTGGCAACCTCGGCGGCCTCGGCCAACAATTTGGCGGCATCATCAGTTGCGATGGTGACAGTTTTTGTCACTGGAGCAGGAGGAGCACGTTTGACGCTGTCCACGGCGGCATTGCCGTCATCGTCTTCTGTAGCGAGGCACAGGATCGACATGATGGAATAACGGCGGGCGTAGGTAATAGCCGAGCCGATACCATGTGCGTCAGCCTTTGCGGCAGGCATGAACAAGCTGGACTTGATGAACTGCCCTGACGAGTGCAATAACAGGGTTTCGACCGAAACACCGCCATCGACCGTCTTCGGGAGCTGAACCAGTGACAGGCCGTTCTTCGCCATCGGTTCGCGAATCACTGAACGGACTGATGCAAGGTCGGCATACTTTGATTTAAAGTAAGGGTTTTCTGCGCCTTTGGAAGCATCAAGGATTTCACCCTGCGCCTTGGAAAGGGCCTCGGCCAAGGCCGAAATGTCATCTGACATATCCATTTTTATCTCCTGTAATAACAATTGGTCTGGACATTTAACGGCGCCTGTTGCACATTGTCAACCGATTTATAACTTTTTTGGGGACAAAAATGACGAGGTGCGTTGGGAGGGTTGGTCGGATGGATATCTTAGACCGCGTGTTCAAAAAGAACCGGGGGATGATCTCTGCCCTGTCAAAACATCTGGGGTGTTCTCGATCCTACGTCTCGAACTGGCGCAAGGTGCCGATCAAACACCTAAAAGCTGTGTCCGAGTTCGTCAACGTCCCCCGCCAAGAACTGAGGCCTGACCTGTATGACTAAGCGTTTGAACATCACCCTGCCCCTGCCACCAAGCCTGAACCGCCTGTGGCGCACCACTAAAACCGGGCGGATGTATAAGTCGCCTGAGTACACAGCGTGGAAGACCGCCGCTCAGTGGGATGTCGTAGCGCAGATCAAGGGCCAGCAGATCACCGGCAAATTCAAATTAACCTTGATTGCAGATCGGCCCGACAAGCGGTCTCGTGATCTTGATAACCTGTTGAAGGCGGTACTAGACTGCCTCAATGGTATAGCGATCGATGACGATCACAACTGCGACATGCTGGAGGCATGGTGGTCATCTGAAGGAACATATTGTCAAATAATAATAGAGGAATTGAAAGATGGGAAAACGGAGCGAGTACGATCGTAAGCGGTTAGATTTTTACCCGACACCATACAAGGCAACACGGCCTCTGCTCCAGTTTTTGCCACAGGGGATCAAATACTGTGAACCCTGCGCAGGTTCAGGTGATCTGATCGAACACCTGCAAACTCGGGCAGAGTGTGTGGCATCATACGATGTTGATCCGCAGGCTGTGTGGATAGAGCGGCATGACGCAACATTCTTGACTCAAGAGGATCTGCGAGGGGCTGCTATGATCATCACCAACCCACCATGGGAGCGGACGGTTCTGCATCAGATCATAGAGAGGTGCGCCGGGCTGGCACCGACATGGTTGCTCTTCGATGCAGACTGGGCCCATACCCGGCAGGCGGCCCCCTATCTGGGGATATGTCACGACATTGTATCGGTCGGGCGCGTGAAGTGGATTGAGGACAGCGAAGGGGCCGGCAAGGACAACTGCTGCTGGTACCATTTTGATTCGCACCTTAAATATGAGGGCACACATTTTTGGAACACTCGCAATGAAACCTAGTCTTGCCGATCAAGTGACGGCGGTGGAGCTGATGTGCGCCCATACGCGGGGCAATATGGATATTCAGAGGAACCTGATTCGGCAGAAGAAACGGGATGATACCACTTTAAAAATGCAGGAAGGGTACTACCCGAGCCTTTTGGCGGCTGCTGAGACCATGAAATGGGTGTTAAAAAACGAAGATTTAATAAAAAAACTTTTGCATGACCATAGGGCAGGTATCCTAAACGATTGAAAAGCAACGATAATATTTTTTAAAATAATTTGACATGCCCAGTTGACATGCCCATAGGACAGGTCTATAACTTGTGCATGGTCGCTGGTGACCACAACATAACTTACTGGAGATTGACATGACCAACACCGCATCCATCGCCGATCGCTACCTCGCCATCAAAGCTGCTGCTGATGCCGCTGATGCTGCTCTCAAAGAAATCAAGGCTGAGATCAACGCTCTCGGCACCGACAAGATCGAAGGCATCACCTGCGATCTGGTTATCTCCCTCCGCGCTTCTAAGGCTCTCTCGGAAGTGCTGCTGCTGGAACGCCTCGGTGTCACACTGGCACAGGTCAATGCCTGCAAGGTCGAGAGCACCATCAGCACCGTCATCAATGTCAAGGCAAAGACCCCCGCGTAAGCGGGGTTCACCCCCCCCATCCAATAGGAGAATTGTTATGTATCAGAACCCAACAAAATTCGAGAACGATATCACCTTTATTGAGTTCGACCGTAAGGCTCATCAAGACGGCAACCACTACGTTACCTATGCTGAGTGGACAGACAAGTACGGTGAATCACACGTTCAAGCAGTTGTTCACGGCGAAGTAATCCCTGACCATATCCGCCTCCAGATCGCATTGCAGATCGCAGGCGACCTCATTCAGCCTATCCAGAAATAAGGAGAGACCACTATGACATATTCTTCAAAAGAGTTAATCAACGCTCGCATCCAAGCTCACCACATCGCCGAAAAACTGGTGATTGCTTATTGGGTTAAAGATGACAGTCAATCCTATCATGTAAGTGAGGCAATCAAATCATTTGAAGCCCTTGCTGAAACCCTCGGCTACGACATCAAAAAACGGGAGGTCACCGATGAAGATCACGAAGCAGACGCCGCGTAAGTTGCAGCGATATTACGTCCGTCAGTTGACCATGGCCGAGTGGGAAGTCGGCCATGAGACTGACACCGGCAAGGTTGTTCTGGGGTATGTCCACAATGATGGGCATACCTACCGGGCGACAACCCTGAACGGAATTCTTGGCCATGCCCATGCCAAGAAACAAGCGGTGGAGTTTATTTATGCAAACGCCTGAAGAAATTGTGGATGGGAAAACACAGCTCGCCACCCTGCTCTGGAAGCTCCAGATCCTGAACCGAGAGGCCGCAGAGTTCTGTGGCGTACAGGAACGGACGATTTACAAATGGTTGGCCGGCGACCGCAAGGTGCCTAAGTCGGTTTTAAAACTGTTGGAGTTGATGCTGGAAAAGAAAACGAGTAGAATATGAAAATGGCCAGAGAAGGTTCCCGCCTCCTCTGACCAGTACGGAACACTGCATTGTTCCGGTAAGAACGGGCGTATTATATCCGCCTGAACCTATCGGATCAACCCAACATTTGAGGTTCACCGATGGTTAATTCCCTCCCCTATTTGCAATTTTACCCGACCGATTATCTGTCGGACACGCAACACCTCACCACCGTCGAACACGGTGCATACTTCCTGCTGATCTTAAATTATTGGCAAAGAGGTGGGCCTTTACCCGACGATGACAAGCGTTTAGCAGGGATTGTAAAACTGCCGATCGAACAGTGGTTGAACGCTCGTTCAACGGTCGTTGAATTTTTTGCAGTTGAAAATGGTACATGGACACACAGTCGCATAGAGAGTGACCTTAACAAGGTAAAAAGTACACGCAAACAGCAGTCAGAGGCGGGTAAATTGTCTGCTGCTAAACGATTGAAAAAGAAACGAAATTTAACGGTCGTTGAAACACCGTTCAACGGTCCTTCAACGGTCGATGAACGCACCTTCATATATAGAGATACAGATAAAGATAAAGATATTAAGACCCTTACCAGTAAGAATGGTTATTAATAGTAAGAGTAGGGATGGTGGGTTATGACACAACTTAGAAACTATCAGGAACAGGCAATTCTCAAACTGCGTCATTCCCTTGGAACGGGTAAACGGCGGCCAGTGGTGCAACTGCCTACAGGCGCAGGCAAGACCGTCATTGCGGCTTCGATAATCACCATGGCCCGATCGAAGGGCAAGCGGGTGATTTTCGCGGTGCCGTCTCTGACCCTGATCGACCAGACCGTTGAGCGGTTTCGACAGAACGGGATCACCGAGATTGGCGTGATGCAGGCCCAGCACGAGATGACAGACCCTAGGCAGCCTGTTCAGGTGTGCTCAATCCAGACCCTGATGCGCCGGGATCTGCCAGACGCTGATCTGGTCATCGTCGATGAGGCGCATATGATGTTCAAGTTTTTGGGCGAGTGGGTTTCGTACCAACAGTGGGAGCGGATTCCGTTTGTTGGCCTGACCGCCACACCATGGGCCAGAGGCATGGGCAAGATCTGGGATGATCTGATTATTGGCACCACTATGCAGGAGCTGATCGACCAAAAGCACCTGTGCGACTTCAAGGTCTACGCCCCGGCGCATCCTGATCTTGGATCGGTCAAGACTGTTGCCGGCGACTACGACCTCAAGGGGTTGGGCGAGGCTATGGACCAAGGCGCACTGGTCGCGGACATTGTCACCACATGGTTGGAGAAGGGCCTGAACAAGCAGACCGTTTGCTTTGCGGTTAACCGTACCCATGCCAAACACATTCAGAAGCAGTTCGAGGAGGCTGGGGTTCTGGTCGAGTACATGGACGCTTATACGCCGATGGTTGAGCGCACCGAGATCATCAAGCGGTTTGAGCGCAAGGACACGCAGGTGATCTGCAATGTCGGTGTGCTGACCACTGGTTTCGACGCCGATGTGCGGTGCATCATTTTGGCGCGGCCTACCAAGTCCGAGATGCTGTACGTCCAGATGATCGGTCGCGGTCTGCGCCCTGCCACTGGCAAGGAGTATTGTTTGATCCTCGACCACAGCGATACCACAATCCGTCTGGGATTCGTGACCGACATCAACCATACAACCCTCGATGACGGCAAGGCTCGTCAGAAGGCTAAGGCAGTGCAAAAGGAGCGTCTGCCCAAGGAGTGCCCCAAGTGTGCCTTCCTGCGGCCTGCAAAGACCAACAAGTGCCCTGCCTGCGGGTTTGTGGCCGAGGCGGTCAGTCAGACCGAGGTTGTCGATGGCGAGCTGATAGAGCTGACGAAGGATAAAAAATACAAGAAGGGCGAATGGCCCCAGCACAAGAAGCAGGTCTTCTACAGCGATTTACGCTTGCATGCACACCTGCGTGGATACAAAGATGGTTGGGCGGCACACGCCTATCGGACACGGCTGGGTGTCTGGCCGAGGGGCCTGTCGGATGAGAAGTCGCGCTTCATCAGCGCAGAGACCGAGAGCTGGATCAAGCACTACAACATTTCAAAAGCAAAACAGCGGGAGAAACAAAATGCTAAAACAAACACCATCGCGGGATCTGGCACGGGGACGGTGGCGGGAGTTGCTGCCTAGTCTGGGGGTTGAGAGCAAATTTCTCACTGGAAAGCACTGCCCCTGCCCGATCTGCGGTGGCAAGGATCGGTTCAGGTTTGACGATAAAGAGGGGCTGGGAACCTATTTCTGCTCCCAGTGCGGTAGCGGGGACGGGTTCATGCTGGTTCAGAAAATTTCAGGCCGATCATTCAAAGAAATTGCCGAGCACGTTCAGGAGGTCTGGAAGACCGTAAAACAGATGCCGCAGGGTCAGCGGGATGAGATAGCCCAACAGAGGGCCATCAGGAACGCTTGGGAAGGCTCGTGGCAGCCTTCGACGGCTTCGCCCGCCGCATTGTACCTAAAGAGCCGACTTGGCCGCCCATGGGCCTCTAAAGCAATCCGTGAGTACTCTGGTGGGATGATCGCCCTGATATCGGATGTGGATGGTAAGCCTGTCAATGTCCACCTGACTGCCCTGACGCGGGACGGTAAGAAGAACGAAGCCGCTAGCCCGATAAAGCGGGTGATGGCCGGCAAGTTACCAGAGGGGTGCGCGATTCGGATCTGGGATGCCGCCCCGGTGATGGGTATTGCAGAGGGGATTGAGTCGGCCATGGCGGCGGCCATCATGTTCAGGATGCCGGTCTGGGCGGCCATCAATAGCGCTTTGTTGGCGAAGTGGGTGCCCCCTGAAGAGGCTCGCACCATCCACATATTCGGTGACAATGACGTTAACTTTACCGGGCAGTCTAAGGCCTTTGCTCTGGCGAATAGGATCTCGGTGCAGTTTGAGCGTGAAGTGGTTGTGAGAATACCAGACGTAATTGGTCAAGATTGGAATGACGTTTTAAAGGGTAAGGCAGATGATAACGATTGAATTGTCACGGGTAGAATTTGAATTTGCATCTTACATCGGACTGCAACGGACTACGGCGAGAATGTATAGCGGCAGCGCACATGCATATGGCGCCACAGGGGCTAAAGGTCTGTTTGATTCCAATTTAGGCGGGGCGATCGCAGAATACGCTGTCTCAAAATATCTTGATTGCAATTGGTCTCAGCAGCCTGAGAACATGCGTATTCCTGATGTGGGCGGTATCGTCGAAGTTAGATCTACGCCGCATGCTGATGGTTCTTTGCGGTTACATGAGGCGGATAAAGACGAGGCACCTTATGTGCTTGCACTGACCTATGATCTGCCCAAGGTCTATCTGGTGGGGTGGATGACTGGCAAGGCCGGCAAGGACAAACGGTTCTGGGCTGACAAGTGGAACAATAACCGACCAGCGTATTGGGTGCCTGCAACTGAATTAAATAATATGGCGGAGCTGCGTATCAAGTTTGACTCGTGGCGATATAAAAAGGGGGCCGAAGCCCCCGTTGGATCAATCGCGCCCTAACAGCGCATCGTCTTCGAGATCGGCCAGATAATTTTTGTAACCAGCGCGAATTGCCGAAAGTATTTCACGGATCGAAAAGTCGGGTTCAATGCGGAACTGAACATGCTGGTCGAGACGCTCATCGTCGCAGATAAAAACGTGAGCGGTTTCGCAATCAGCAAGGCGGCCAAAACAAAAACCATTAGCGTAAAGATCGAAATCAGAACCGTTGCGGCGGGTGGTGAAGTTTGTGAAGTTTGTCATCTGGTATCTCCGTTTAATTCGTTGTTTGCATTAACAACACCATAGCATGCCCAATGGGCATGTCAACAACAAATTTGATCTTTTTTTAAGTTTGTGCTAGGTTTACAAATCAAATACGGAAATACAAAAACGATAGCAATATCAATGGTTATGGAGTAATATGCGTCATGTCTGAAGTGATTTACACCAAACTGGAACTCAACCCAGCAAAAACTTTTATCACTGGGGTGTGGTGCGATGGCGTGTATTTCTCTGCTGAACCGCCATTGAAGGCCACACCTAAGAATGAGCAGTGGGTACGAACTGAGACTGCCAAGATAGCCGAAACCCATGAGGACTGCATCTTATGGCGATTGGAGCGGCAGATAGAGCTGAAGCGGGAGGTGATGGCGGCGGCTCGATATGAGAAGTATCGGAAAGATAGGCAATCGGATCAGTGGAATTCTGCCGCATATTTCCATTTAAGGGGCGCACCTCGCGATGAAATTAAGGAAGAAACAGCCCGGCTAAATGCTGCGTGGATTAAGGCCATCCAATACAAAGCGGCACCAAGTGTGCGTGACACCGATCGGGATCGTAAAATGTTATATGAGGTGTCGGTAAAGGGCAGGACACTTAAAGATGTGGCCGCAGAGTTCGGTATATCCAGCTCTAGGGTCAGTCAGGTCATAGCGCGACAGCAAGGCCGAGATCATCGGTTTTGGGTCTCTCGATATCAGGACCATGTGGCAGAATGCCAGTTGCAGGAACCCGAACCAGAGGCCGCAGATCAAGGCATTGGAACGGACTGGACACCAGAGACGCAACACAAAGAATTTGAATTGTTAAGGGAAACAGCATAATGGCGAAGAAACCCAAGGGTGATATCATCCCCTTCGAAGAGAAGATAGGCATTACGCCTAAAGTCGTACGACCAAAGTATATATTCGGCAGACCAACCAAGTACCAACCTGATTGGATGCTCGACAAGGTTATAGATCTCGGCATCACTGGTGCCAGTAGGGCTAAGATCGCCCTGACCCTTGGTATCACTCATGAGACCTTGATTCAGTGGGAGAGGCAATTCCCAGACTTTTCTGAAGCCCTTAAAATGGCGAAGCTCGGAGCGCAGGTCTGGTTTGAAGAGGTGTTACAGTCAGCAATCCTTGGTGAGGGGGATACCCCGGCAGCATTGCTGATCTTCGCCCTAAAGAGTAGGTTTGCCACAGAGTACCGAGAGGTCAAGCACACCGAGATCTCTGGGGTGAATGGAGATCCTCTGGAGGTCAAGGCAATATCGATCGATGCCAGCACACTGGACCCAGAGCAGAGAGAATTGGTTAAGCAGGCATTGCTTGCGGCCAAGAACGCGGCACATAGGCAGCCGATCACAATTGATAATGAACCTAATGAGGATGATTGATATGACAACGAGAGAGCACGTTATTGAATGCGCCAAGGATTGGATGGGTCTGGTGTCAGAGGCAACCAAGTGGGGCCAATACAACCCTGACCTTTTTGAGGGGACTAGAGAGCGCATGGATGTTTTGAACGCATGTGTGGATTTAGCCTATGGCCGTGCCAGAGAAGCACTGGTGGCATACTCTGCGGTGAGAGAGGCCGAGGCTAGGGCGCATGAGCGCATGCTGACTGTGATTGAAGAGACATTACAGGAAGGGGCAGTCCAATGAGTATCCAGCCCCCATATGTAAACACAGAGACCCGCGAGCAACTTCTGGACAGGGCAACGAAGCAAAGGGTGATGCTGGCCCACATGCGGGCAGACATGATCAAGTTGGAGATGTATCGAGACAAGGTGGAGAGTGTCGAGGAGCAGAACAGGGTGATCAAGAAGGAGAACAACCGACTGGCATCAACTGTTGGCCGGCTCAACAAAAAGATAGAGAAGCTCACATGCAAGGTAGAGAAGAAGGCGGTAAAGGGTGCAGAACAGGATAGTGAAACGGTTGAGCCCGACGATCGAAGTGATGACACCGCTGGGTCTAGCGGATGCGGAGTTTCTGATTGAGTGCGGAGACGAGGCGCATATACAATGGGTGTGCTGGATCAGGAAGACAGGGGAATGCTGGACCTTTGTTAACCCTGAGATCCGTAAATCCTTGAATATGACCATGCAACGCGATACAATTTCCTTGTTTAGTGAATCAATAATGAATCGATATAAGGGGTTTAAGAAATGACAGACATGCCTGAGTTTATCGCCGGGGAAAGAGCGAAAGTTATCTTCCGCATATGCCAAGAGGACGGTGCAGTCATCACCATGGAGACCTGTCTCAAACTTGCTCGCCTATGGTCACAGTCAGACGAGTACAAGCGCGGCATCATGGTCGATATCTTGAGAGGTTATGATGACAAACCAACACCGTGATTTGGAAATCGCTAACTTCATACGGTGCCTTGAAACGCATGTGACAGACAGTCACCTTGCCAAGGTAATGCGGGAATGCACACGCACACTGGAGCGGCAACACACCGAGCTGACACACTTATACAGAGAGAATGATCAGTTGCGTGAGAGGCTTGCTAATGCGCAGCAGGGCCTGATTGACGCAAGAGATGCTATCCTGAGACTGAGGGGGGAATGATGGACATTGTTAAACGGTTGCGGCGTTGGTCTGCCGAAGAAAGCACATACGAGTTGCTTTCTAATGCCGCTGACGAGATTGAACGGTTGCGGGAAGCTTTATTCAAATTGGACCAAGGTGCTAAAGATAGTTACGGAAGCCCTGCCTATGGAAGTATGGCATCTTCGTTTGTCCAAAGTATTGTTACCAAAACACTGGGGGAGAAAAAGTGATGACAAGGATTGAATTGACTGATCTGGAACGGAAGAAGCTGGCCGATGCCGGGCGTGGTTTTATGGCAAAGCACCGATCGGCACAGGAGATAGAGATAGCAGAATTGAAGAACGCACTGGCCATTGCCAAGCAAAAGAAGACCCTACGCGATGAGTTTGCCATGGCGGCAATGATTGCTCTGGGGAAGGAGTCATCCTCCGAGTTTGCCTATGCTATTGCAGATGCAATGATGAAGGAGCGTATGAAATGACTAGGGGGCGGAAGAAGGGGTCATATTCTAAATGGTCTCCAGAGCGGGTCTCACAGATCGTCGAGATGGCAAGGACAGGTATGTCATACAGCGAGATCGGTGCCACTATGGGTGAACAAGGGTATGTTATCCGAAATTTGCTCAAACGGTATGGCGTCTACGTCACCCGCAAGGATGTGGGGCAATCTCGGTGGCAACCGATCAAGACCGCTCCAAGGGATGGGACCACCATCATTGTCTATGAGCCGGGTTTTTACCAGACTGCTGCATGGACTGGCGGCGGATGGACTAACGCATGTGATAGTTGGTTGGGAGACGTAACGCACTGGATGCCGTTGCCAAAACCGCCTAAAGAATAAAGAGTTTGCCGCTGCCGGGGTCTTATCCCAGATAAGCCCATCACTACCGGCATCGGCATTGGATCTGGATACGATTGGGGGTTTCCTGTTCGTCGCGATGCCAGACCTGTTACCGCAAGACGTGAGCGGTAGCACTAACACAAGGGGGATACCATGAAGAAGACTGAGATTGAGGCCGAGCGGGATCTGCTGGCAAAAAACCACAAGCGGCTGAACAAAGAGATCCAAGGTCTGCTCAATGAGAACAAGGATTTGCGGAAGCGGTTGGTCGAGGCAAAGGACCGAGCGGCGGACCTGCATATAGAGTTAGACAACAAACACGCTGACGATCGACGGCACTTTGCCACTACAGCCCTGCATTCGCTGATACAGGACGCAGAATCGTACAAGACCCCTGACCAGATAGCCGAGCAGGCATGGGCACTGGGCGATGCGATGATGAGGGCAAAGTGATGCGGTATATTGTTCTCTTTGCATATATTAGCACTGTCCCACTAGCAAATTGGATGATTGGCAACGTAGGCTTATGCGTGAAAGAGGGCGTATGCTTAGTGCCTGTTGCACCTGATGTGATGGCCCCAAGTGGGGTGCTGGCAATTGGTCTAGCATTTGTCCTACGCAATTTCATGCAGGATTTGTGGGGCATCAAGTTAACATTGGTGGCCATGGGTGCCGGTGCTTTGCTGTCGGGGTTTGTCAGCCCGCCTGCTTTTGTTATTGCGTCTGTGTCAGCGTTTATCCTTGCAGAAACCGCAGATATGTTGGTTTACACGCCTCTGCGGAAAAATGGTCTGACAAGGGCTTTGTTAGCATCCTGTTTCGTTGGGGCGGTTGTTGATAGCGCGGTGTTTTTGTGGGTCGCGTTTGGGTCTCTTGATTACATCATTGGTGAAGTAATCGGTAAATCCTACGCTGCACTGTTTGCCGCCTTGATTACAAAGGCAATGCGGCGATGACCGTTTACTATCATGGCACACCAATTACGCCGCGCACGGAGATGTTGAAACTAGCGGGAAAGAATTTTTGCGTTTCGTTTGCATGGCCCGGCGACATTGATGTTAGTCTATCAATCGGTCAATCGGTGCTAATGGATAATGGGGCGTTCTCTGCATACACAAAGGGCAAGAGCGTAAACGAGAAGAAACTGTACGACTGGATTGAACCGAGGTTAAAGCACCCGCACAAGGCCATCGTTATGGATGTTATCAACGGTGACGTTGACCAACAGAGGAAGGCTAGAAAACGGTGGCCGTTCCCAAAAGAATTGTCTTGGGCGGTATGGCACTTAGACAAGCCTCTCAATTATCTGCAAGAGATAGTAGAGGAAGACGGCGCGGTATGTTTTGGATCTGCCGGTGAGTATTGGCAAATTGGCACAGAGAAATGGATTCGGCGTATGGATGAGGCGTTTACCCTGCTATCTAAGAAAAGAACAATGCCTTGGGTGCATGGGTTGCGTATGTCAGCTCAGGCAGGGGATTGGCCATTAGCAAGCGTAGATAGCACTAATGTCGCAAGAAACCATAGCGGTTCCAGCAGGTGCCCGTCAAAGGACATAGTGAAAATGGCGCAAAGGATTGAAAGCGTTCACCAGCCTAAAGTATGGGAACCGAGAAACGTGCAATTAATGTTAACATTAGGAGGGGAGTGATGAGGCAATTTGGTATTCACCCAGATGATGTACGACCAATGGTGCATATCGTCATCATGTACACGGTTGTGGTTGCAGTGTGCTTTTTGGTGGCATGGTGAACAGCGACCCCATTTATTTTCTGAACAACTATGGTCAGTGCCGGCTGGACAAGTGCATGTGCATTGACCGTGACAACCCCCGCTTTGATGGCGCATGGGGCGGTCTGGCCTGCCCAGACTGGGTTGCAAGCGGTTCGCAAGACCTCCATTCTATGATAGAGAGGGCAAAATTAACGTATATGGCGAACAAAAATGATGAACGCACCCGTAATACTCAGAGGCCTTGACGGTGTCAGGTACGATGCCGACAAAAGCCTGATCGACATCGACAGGCAGGACTGTGAGGATTCCCTGTACACGTTTCTGGCAGGGGCTTGGAAGACCATTGATCCATCAGGGTTCACAGAGGGCTGGCCGATCGAGGCTATCGCAGAGCATCTGCAGGCGGTGGTCGATGGTGACCTGAAGCGGCTGATCATCAACATCCCGCCTCGCATGGGGAAGAGCTCGATTACCTCGGTGGCCTTTCCTGCGTGGACATGGGCGCAGTCTATCAGCACCCCAACCTCTGGCCCCGGCGTTCAGTTCCTGCATGCATCATACGCTCAGTCGCTGTCACTGCGCGATTCGGTTAAGTGCCGCCGCTTGATCACAAGCCCATGGTATCGGGAACGGTGGGGCGATCGGTACGCATTGACAGGGGACCAGAATGCTAAAACGAGGTTCGACAATAATAAGGGTGGATCTCGACTTTCTACATCGGTTGGGTCCGCGCTTACGGGCGAAGGTGGTTCGATCATTGTGGTCGATGACCCAAACGCCGCACAAGAGGCTTTCAGCGAGGCGACCATTGAAAGCACCATTGAGTGGTGGGACAATGCGCTATCGACGCGACTCAACGACCCTAAGACTGGAGCGTTTGTTGTTATCCAGCAGAGACTTTCGGAGGAAGACCTCACGGGGCACATACTGTCCAAGGATGTAGGGGACTGGTGCCACCTGATGCTGCCAATGCGTTACGAGAAGGACCGCGCCTTCGTCAACACCTACGGTTGGGAAGACCCTCGGCAGGAGGAAGGCGAGCTGCTCTGGCCTGAGCGTATGGGAGAGAAGGAAGTTAAACTATTGGAACGGCAACTGGGCCCATGGGGAACAGCAGGGCAGCTCCAACAGAGGCCTGAACCAAAGGGCGGTGGTATCATTAAGCGTGACTGGTGGACGCTCTGGGACCAGCAGAATTTCCCGCCTGTGGAGTATCTGGTGGCCAGCCTTGATACAGCGTTCACGACTAAGACCGAGAATGACTATAGCGCGATGACCGTCTGGGGGATCTTTACCGGCGGCAATCAGAAGGCGGTAGCAACCCGCGTGACGGGCCGCGATGGTCTAATTAACTTTGTGGAAGAGCGGCAGTACTCTGAAGAGCACCCACGGGTGATCCTAATGCATGCATGGCAAGAGCGGCTAGAACTGCATGATCTGGTCACGAAGGTCGCAGAAACCATGAAGACCTATAAGGTGGACAAGCTGCTGGTTGAGAACAAAGCATCTGGGCCCAGCGTCATTCAGGAACTGCGGCGCATTTATAACCACCTGCCGTTTGTGGTTGAGCCGATCGACCTCTACCGTACCCATGCCCATCTTGGGATTGATAAGATCTCGCGGGCACATGCTGTAGTGCCGTTGTTTACTGGTGGGTTGGTTTACGCTCCTGATCGATCATGGGCTGATATGGTGATCACCCAGTGCTCGACCTTTCCAAAGGCCAAGCATGACGATTTGGTCGATACGGTGACCATGGCCCTGCAGTATCTGCGGCGCACCGGCATGATCATTCGGGGCGAAGAGTGGACGGCGGATGTGGAAAGCGATATGCTACATACAGGGTCACCGCCTGAAGCGTTGTATCCTTCATGAGCGAGGGTAAAATGGTATTTGCAAGCGCGACCGTAGATATTATCAAACCGTCCACGCCAAAAGCGCAGGGCCTATTTGTTGTCCATGTGTGGGGCCAAGAGCCCTATAATGAGACGCGAGACTATGAAATTTCCGCACAATCTGATAATATTGCTGCACAAGAGGGCATCCGGCGGTTTGTTGCCGAGATGGAAGCATCGACAGAGGTTTAACCCATGGCCGTAGTACCGGGTCTATCGTCAATGATCCGTCTGGATCAGCCTGAACACGAAGAGCATATTGATGCTGGTGACGTTGATGTGAGCATCGACGAGGGCAGTCCTACCCAGAAAATGGACGATAATGGCAAGATTCTAGAGATTGAGCACCCTGACGGTTCGATCACCATCTCTTTGGATGGGAAGGGTATCAGCGAGGACGGGCCATCTGAGGCAGAGAGTGCTAAGAAGTGGTTCCGCAACCTTGTCGATGACATTGATGACGGAACCTTAACAATGGTCTCGGAAGAGCTCATGCGCGGAATCCGCGATGATCTGTCCAGCCGGCAAGAGTGGGTTGAAGAGCGGGCTCAGGGCATCAAGCTGCTGGGCCTGAAGATTGAGATACCCGGCCTTGCAGGCACGGCTGATGGCGCCCCCGTTGAGGGTATGAGCAAGGTACGGCATCCATTGCTGTTAGAGGCCTGCCTGCGGTTTCAGGCAAACTCTCGCAGTGAGATGTTGCCGACCGATGGCCCTGTAAAGATCCGCAATGATTCCAATAAGGCGGTGCTGGATCAGGACGAGCTGGCCAATGCCTTGGAAAAGGATCTAAACCACTACCTGACTAGCACGGCATCAGAGTATTATCCTGATACTGATCGCATGTTGCTGATGTTGGGGTTTGGTGGGACTGCGTTCAAAAAGGTTTACTTCTGTCCGTTACGAAATCGTCCTGTGTCCGAGAGCGTTGATGCCGATGATTTGATTGTAAACAATGCCGCGACAGACCTGCGTAATGCCCGCCGCGTGACCCACCGCGTTAGAATGCGCCCATCGACGGTCAAACGCCTGCAAATCCTTGGTGTATACCGCGATATTGAGCTGTCTACGCCCAAAGATGCTGACCTTGATGCCACTCAGCGCATGAAAAAAGAGGTTGAAGGCGTTACACTTTCGTCTATGAACCCTGACGATCGTGATCGGGAGATTTACGAGTGCTATTGTGAACTGGATATCCCCGGCTTTGAGCACAAATATAAGGGCAAAGAGTCAGGTTTAGAGATTCCATACCGTGTAACGCTTGATGTCACGACTAAAGAGATCCTGTCGATCGTCCGCAACTATGACGAGGACGATACAGACTTGCCAGAATCCCGTTCAAACTTTGTAAAATACACATTTGTGCCCGGTATGGGGTTCTACGACATCGGTTTGTTGCATATTTTGGGCAATACGACTAATGCGATCACTGCCGCATGGCGTGAAATGCTTGATGCAGGCATGTTTGCCAACTTCCCCGGCTTCTTGATGGCCGATACGGGCGCAAGGCAGAACACAAACATCTTCCGAGTGCCTCCGGGCGGCGGTGCGCTGGTTAAAACAGGCGGAATGCCCATCAACCAAGCAATTATGCCTTTGCCATACAAGGAGGCCGGTGCTGGTTTGATGACCTTGGTGCAGAACATGGCAGAAACTGGCATGCGTGTCGGTGGAACCAGTGAAATGCAAGTTGGCGAGGGCAACACAGACGCCCCAGTAGGCACTACGTTGGCCATGATTGAGCAGGCAACCAAGATTATGAACGCGGTGCACAAGCGCATGCACGCGGCACAGTGCGAAGAGTTTGCTTTGCTGGTACGGACCTTCCGCGAGAACCCAGAAGCGTTCTGGCAGAAGAAGAACAAGCCGTCCTATCCATGGTCAGAGCAGACATTCATCAAAGCACTGAATGATTGCGAGCTGGTGCCGCAGGCAGATCCTAACACCGCCTCTCACACACAGCGTTTGATGAAGATCGTAGCCCTGAAGCAGTTGCAGGCGTCCAATCCGGGCATGTATGACCCGATTGCGATCGACACGGCGGCTTTGAAGGCCATGGGCTGGTCTAACCCAGAGCAGTTCCTGTTGCCACCTGATGCTCAAAAGGCTCCGCCACCAGAATTGTTGCAGGCGCAGGCTAAGATCAAGGCTGAAGATGCTAAGGCGCAGGCTGCATTGCAAACCGCAGAGGCTAATATGATGCGGGCTCAGAACGAGATGGTTAAAACCCAACTTGAGTCGCAAATGGGTACGCACAAAATGCAGATTGAAGTTGCCAATGCTCATACCAAGATGGCAGACGGCGAAGAGAAGTCTAAGGCCGACATGATGCGGGCGCATGCCGATGCCGCACGGGCCGCAAACGAGATTGAGTACTCTGAAAAAGAGTTTGCATCTAAGTCAGCCGATCGTGCAAGCCGAGAGCGCATCCAGTTGGTCGATCTTGCCCAAAACCTTGCCGTCCATCCGCTCTCTGCTGGGTTGGTTAGCCCGCTGATGCAACCCGCCTTGGAAGAGGTTGAGAAGCAGGAGCAGTTGGGCCGCGCTGGTATCATTCCACCCGAACATAGAGAATAACCATGCCTGAGTTCACAGTTCCTCAACTGCTGGCACTTGCCAAGGATGCCTTGACTGATCGCCCTAAGATGTACAAGAAGGGCGGCACAGTGGCACACAAGGGCGTGAGCATTACACATGCCGAGCTGTCGCCGCAGGCCCTCCACGGCGGTGCTGTGTGGCACCCAGAGCACTTTGCTCCCGGCGGTGAAGTAGATCCTGTCTTAGGCGCACAACCGCAGGGCAATATAGTTGGCCCACCAGAGATGCAAGGGCCTCCTGCTCCTCCTATTATTGCTGCACCGCCAAAGCGGACGATCGGCAGCATGATTAAGCGCGGCGTTCCGATCCAACCTTCCACGCCAGATCCAACCCCGCAAGAACTTGCAGCAGCACGGGCTGACACTCGCGGTGGCGGTGATATCGTTGCAAGGCGGCTTGATACGATTGTGCCAGAGAGCAAACGTGTTGTTGGCGGAACCTATACGCCCGGCGCACCTAATGGCGGTCGATGGTCAGATCTCCCTCACTCTGTGCTTGAAGGCCCCGGCTTAGGGTTTAAGTTTTCTCAAGAGCAGAGAGACGCGGAGCAACAGCATGCTCGGACGTTAAATGCCTTGCAGAAGTTGCCCAACAGTAAAGTGGCAAAAGAAGCGCACCAAGCATCAATTGATCGTTTGGAGAAATCTTACGCGCACGGCGATGCAATGTTGCAGGATCTTTGGAACCAATCTGTCGCGGAGAGCTCGCAAGCTGCCAAGAACTCTGTAAAGGCAAGCAATGCAAGGCCTACATTTGGTGCAAAGGACTGGGACAGCGCAATGCGCCTACCTATCAGGGATCACCTTTGGTATGAGCTGTCTGGCGAAAAATTTGCCGAAAACATGCCTGATCTTACGCCTGAAGAACATTTGAAAATGGTCGATGTTGTCGGTGCGACATCAGCCCGTGCCGATCCAAAAGAAAACCTTGAGCGGACTCTTGCTGTGATGTCACAGCACATGAGAAATGCGCCGATCGATGTTGATTTGACCCAGCCGGGGACAGTGTCTGCTGCCCTTGGTCGGTCACACGAAGGCGGGACATCGGCCTTGTCTGGCAACAAAACAGGGCATTTTTCCGATACGCTGGCATTGACCGGTGGCGTACCAACACGGTTCCCAATCTCGGTAAACGATGTGTGGGTTGGCAGAATGTTTGGTGTTCCTGATGATGTGATGTCATCTAATCAGTCGCTCCATGAGCCGATGGCAATCTATTTTAATAAGATCCGCGACCTGTATAACGATCTGCATAAGGACAAGTTGCCGTTTAAGTATCAATCGTGGAATTTCCAAGCTCCATCATGGGTGCATCTGCGGCCCAATGAAACAGGCGATGCATACCATCAGGTTTGGGGCGGCATCATCAAGAAGGCTGAGAACGCTGGTATACCCGGCTTGGAAGGCGAAAAAATCCGCAGGGAAGCATTTATGCACCCCGGTTTTGCGGACGCATTACGCGCCACCACTCCGGCTTATCGAAGTGCACCCAAAGCAACGGTTGAGCTGGGCACTAAGCTGACACCTACCGGCAACGCGGCATTTGATGCCTACAAGAAGGCAAAGGATGAGGGCGACGAGCTGTCTCAGTACGAATATACCAAGGCACTGACATCGGCCATGCACTCTTCTGGCAGGGGTAAGTTGCACCCATGGGACGCATTGAAGAAGGCGATCACTGGGGATCTTACAAGCGCATCTGACATCACCCGGATTGCACATGGAACGGCTGATCGGCCATTTGATGTGGGCGGGAGCTTTGAAGGCGATGTGTCACCCAACATCCGTGTACCACTGAAGGGCATGTCGGACGATGACCTTGCAATCTTTAATGCAATCCCCGGTCATCACCTGAATCAGGCTGCAATGGCAATCTCACAGATCCATGGTGCCTATCCAACACACCCACCTAAATCA
>Ga0114969_10001119_pt1 | contig 22831 bp, 15 predicted proteins | sample M_130807_MF_Meta_FD_87316 | JGI IMG/M metagenome (GOLD analysis project Ga0114969, IMG submission 87316) | Freshwater microbial communities from Lake Montjoie, Canada to study carbon cycling - M_130807_MF_MetaG | ecosystem: Environmental > Aquatic > Freshwater > Lake | place: Lake Montjoie...
GGACTTCTCCTCAGTGCGAGGTAGTTCACGATGAGGCGTCTCATGCTGAGTTTTGCGATGCAACCGACCGCGACAAGAGGCGCAGTGCATCAGCACCCGGGCATTTCGCTTCTGACACTTCGGGCAGTCGAGAAAGAGACCCTCGCTGCAGCGCTCGCAACGCTCGCGATCGATCGGGTTCAGATGCTCACACTTGCAGCACAAAGTTCCCTTCCCCATCGGGACGGAGGGATCTCCGTCCCAACGCGAAGTCACTGAAACTGCTTCCGGCTTAGAACCTAGCAACCCGGAAAACAACCCTCTCTGAAGGGAATGACCGCATTGGCGGCATTGCGAGAGAACTCGTTCATTGGTCGCCGAGCACTTCGAACACCCGACGAAGAGGGGTCTCGAGCAATACTTGCATGACTCCCGATCGGCCGGATTCAGACGATTACAGTCCGGGCACAAGACTCCCCGTCCCGACTGCGGAATCTCCGAGGTCGGGTCGATCGAGTTGAAGGAGGACTGAGGAACCGGGTCACTCATCGTCAGGCAAGAACTCAGTCTCCATCTTGGAGGCCAGAGTCTGGGCAAAATTATCCAACTCCACGGTTAACACTCGCAGTGTGTGAACCAAGTAATTGTATCCGAACATCGAAGGGATGGCCACGAGGAGACCCGCGACAGTGGTCACCAATGCAGCCGATACGCCGGGCGCCATTGCCGTCAAATCGGCGCGACCTGCCTTCGCGATGCCTCCGAAGGTGTCCATGACCCCCCAAACTGTGCCCAACAACCCCATGAATGGGCCACCGCTGACAGCAATGGCCAAGAGGATCAGGCCTGATTCTAGGCGCAGCGACTCACGGGCCACCGCCCCCTCCACCTGCCGTTTGACATGCTCGATGCTCTTGATCGACAGGCGAGTCCGCCGCGAGCCATCGGTCAGACGCAGCCGGGCTTCGAGATCGGTGCATCCATCGGTATACACCGAAAACATGGGGCACCCCTCGACGGGCAGGCGACGGTCAAAAATACCCAGTACGCCCTCCTGCTGGCGGAATTCGGTCTCGAAAAAGCCATTGTATTTGGCAGCCCGCCGCATTTGAAAAAACTTCTGAATCATCATCGACCACGCCCCGATCGAGAGAATGCCCAGAATGAAAATGATCACCTTGGCCTCGGGCGTGGCTTTGTTCCAGATGAAGCCGAGGTCGGTGCCGCCCTGAGCGGCGGCGAGAATCCCGAGTGAAATGGTCATGAGTTCGGTTCGGTCGATCGTTTTGCGTCGAGCCGCCAGAAATGACGAACTGGAGCGCAAAACCAACGCAACTAGTTTTCACTTTTTTTCTCCACGCCGCAATCCTGCCGCGCGGAAAACCCGCCTTGAGCGACCGCTTTCTTGGGGCAGGGCGACCGCATTGGAGGCCCGGGGCGGCTCATTCCTCCAAAAGGAATTAGGAAACCCAACAGGGCCAAGGAGAGGTTCCCACCGCTCAACGGCTGTCCCCGGGACGAATTACTCGGCAAAATAAAACCGTTCACTGCCTTTCCTCGGCTTAAAGCACCGTCGTATTTCCCTTCAATTCAGACCGACCATTGCCGGGAATGCCATTCACCGCTTTAGTGGTCCCGGACCTAGGACGGTTTAAGACCCATGAAATTGACACCTGCACTCCTCCGCTGGCGAAGCCTGGTCTTTCATGCACAGCACCACCTAGGTGTCGTGCTGGCGGCGGCGGTCGCAGCGACCGTGCTCATCGGAGCCCTGACCGTCGGAGATTCGGTGCGGGAAACCCTCCGCCGCCGGGCGTTGGATCGCATCGGAACAGCAGAATTCCTCCTCGATGGCGGCGACCGGTTCTTCACGGCGCGCAACGGTGGCCCGGCCGGAGCTGGGCTCTCCAACACGCCGTCGACCTTTGCACTCAGGCTTCCGGGTGTGGTCACGCGCCAAGACGGGTCGGCTCGGGCCAACCAAGTGCGCGTCTACGGCGTCACGCAAGCTTTCTGGGCTCTCTCCCCCCGCATCTGTTCATTCCGGATGGACGATAACAGTGACGCCGTGCTCCTCAATGCTGCGCTGGCCCGGCAGCTTTCCGTCCAGGTCGGAGATGAACTGGTGGTACGTATTCACAAACCCTCAGCGTTGTCCCAAGATGCGGTGATTACTCCACGGGATGGAGCTAGCGTTGCGCTCCGCGTTCGAGTTGGGCGCATTCTGAGTGCAGAGGAATGGGGCGACTTTTCACCCGATGTCAGTTCACTGCCCCCGTTCAACCTGTTCATCAACCACACCATTCTGGCCAAGGCGGCCGGCCTGGTAGGACGGGCCAATTTGGCCCTTGTGGGAGCTTCGGCCGAGGCCACCAACAGCCAATGGCTTTCTTCGCGAGTGGACAGTGGCTTTCGCCTCGCCGACGCCGAACTCGAGGTGCGACCGATCCCTCTGCCGGCCGGCATCACCAACCCCTCATCAGCACAGGTGGAACTGGTCAGTCGCCGGATCTTCCTGGATCCGGTGGTCACGCAAGCTCTGGACCGCCAGCCTCCGGGGCTCCCCAAGCCAGTTCCAATCCTGACCTATTTGGCCAATGCCATCGAAAACGGTGCCCGATCGGCCCCTTACTCGATGGTCACGGCCGCCGGCTCCCCATTCACCCCAGAAGGAATGACCGATGACGAAATTCTCATTAATTCCTGGCTAGCCGAAGACCTGGCAGTGAAACCCGGGGACTGGGTCTCACTCCTGTCCTATCGGGTGGACACAGGGGCTCGCCTGGTGGAGGAAACCAACCGGTTTCGTGTGCGGGCCATCGTTCCCCTGCAAGGGCTCCACGCCGACCGGTCGCTGATGCCGGAGTTCCCCGGGCTAACCAAAGCGGAGAGCACCCAAGATTGGGATGCGGGCTTCGAATTAACGCGGCCAATTCGGGACAAGGACGAAGCCTACTGGAAGCAATGGCGAGGAACACCTAAAGCCTTCATCACTCTGTCGGCCGGGCGAAAGATGTGGGCCAACCGCTTCGGGAACGCCACCGGAGTCCGATGGTTTGCAGGCGATTTCTGGGACACCCAGACCCTAGCCCGCGGGATCTCCCAAGAATTGGAACGCAGGATTCCGCCAGCGGATTTGGGATTGCGCTTCCAACCCCTCACCGGGCCCGCCTTAGCGGCCGCTCAAGGGGGGCAAGATTTCGGCGGCCTGTTCATCGGATTCAGCTTCTTCCTGATCTTGTCCGCACTCCTGTTGCTGAACTTGGTTTTCCGCTTCGGCATCGAACGCCGTGTCCAAGAGGTGGGCACCTTGTTGGCGCTGGGCTGGACCCCGAAGGCAACTGCACGACTCTTCTTCCGCGAAGGACTCCTGCTGGCGGCCCTCGGAGCCACTCTAGGAACCGGCGGCGGGCTGCTCTACGGACTGGCCGTACTTATGGGCCTCAACACGCTGTGGCGGGATGCCGTCGCCGGAGCCTCACTCGATTTCCATCCGGCCCTTGCCTCCATGGTCGGAGGATGGTTGGCGGCGGTGCTCATGGTCGCCTGGACCCAGCGCCGAGCCCTGAGGCTCATCGTCCGACGCAGCCCTCGAGAGTTGCTCAACGACGGGTCTTCGGTGGGCTCGGGCGTGGGTGAGTCTGTTTCCATTTTCTGGCCCGGGCTAACGCTGCTGGGAGCCATTGCACTGGCCCTCCTCGGAGCAAAAGCCGATCCCGCACTGCGTCCTGGCTACTTCTTCGGATCGGGCGCGTTGTTGCTTGGATTCGGTCTCCTTTTCCACCGTCGGCAGCTTCGGAATTCCCGAACCGATTCGGTAGCCACCACCCGCTCACAACTCCATTCCCGCGCACCGGCCCGACAACCCAACCGCTCGGCAGCGGTGGTCAGCCTGTTGGCGGTGGCCGTGTTCCTCATCGTGGCCGTGGCTGCGAACCGTCTGGATGCCTCTCGGGATGCCCGTCAACGCAGCTCCGGAACCGGAGGATTTAGCCTCTGGGCGGTGTCATCGCTCCCCGTCAGCGAAGATCTCAATTCCACTCGAGGGCAAGAGAAACTGGGACTTGATCCCCAACGCCTGAAGGGAATGTCCGTCGTTCCTATGCGAGTCCGGGAGGGAGACGATGCGAGTTGCCTCAATCTCAATCGAGCCCAACGCCCCCGCCTCTTAGGAGTGCGCCCGGAATCATTGGCTGAGCGGAAGGCCTTTACCTTCCAGTCGCTGGCCGATGGCATGCCCACCGATCGCCCTTGGATGAGCCTAGAGCACACCGGCAACACCAACGAACCCGTCCCCGCCATCGGCGATGCCAATTCCATCCAATGGGCCCTGGGCAAAAAGATCGGTGACACGTTGGACTATATCGATGAACGCGGTCACCCGTTCCAAGTGCGCCTGGTGGGTTCTGTAGCCAACTCCATCCTTCAAGGTCAGTTGTTAATCTCAGAGGCCGAATTCCTACGCCATTTCCCCGGCGAAAACGGCTACCGCTCCTTCCTCATCGACACCGACGAGCCTGCAAAACCCGTTGCCGAAGAATTGACTCGGGGCTTGGCCGACTTAGGGCTCGAAACCACTAGCACCGTGGACCGACTCAACCGCTTCAACGCCGTCCAGAATACTTACCTCAACACCTTCCAGTGGCTGGGAGGCCTCGGTCTACTGCTGGGCAGCGTCGGATTAGGATTGGTTGTTCAGCGCAATGTTTTGGAGCGCCGGGGCGAACTAGCCCTGCTCGCTGCAGTGGGATTCCCGAAGTCTCAGATCCAATCCATGATCCTATCGGAGCACCTCCGGTTGCTGACGCGCGGCATGATTTTGGGTATCGCGGCAGCCCTGCTGGCAACAGTTCCAATCTGGAGCGCAAATCTCCGGGGATTACCGTGGATTTCGCTGGGTTGGATCCTGGGGGCAGTCTTCCTCAATGGCGTCTTCTGGACCTGGCTAGCGACCCGTCAAGCCTGCCGTGGCGAACTCTTGGCAGCCCTGCGCGGAGAGTAAACCCCACCCCTCGAACTCAATCCCCGCCGAAGAGACGTTTTAAATCGGCGCGTGCCTGATCTTCGCGAGAATCGCCCGCACCGGCATCTGCACGCCACTCCCGCGCCTGGAAGTCGAAGTATTCGCAGAAATTGGCGGAATCCTTCTCAGCCACAGGCTCTGCCCGACGCTCACGACACTGATAGGCGGCTTGGCGGTCATGAAACTTGCAGTTGAGGCAAACCCTCAGGTCAGCCCGGCACTGCGGACAACTCTCACTGCGGCCTGGGGCGTCCCGGAGTGTCCAAAGCCAACCGCACCGGTGGCAGTGTCGCGTCATGGTCTAAAGAATAGGCCTCTGGTTTTCCAACGGAAGACTCAAACGCAACGGAGACCGGCACCGGGAAAAAATTCAGCTCAAGTTCTTAGCGAGCCCTGCCGACACACCCCCCATGGCTTCTCAATTTGTCTCGGCACGTGACGAACAAAAACCTCGGCAGGAGCTCCATTTCCTTCGATCAGCGGCCGTTCTCTTGCTCCTCACGGCCACAGCCAAAGCTATCAGTATATTCGGCACCCAAAGCATTTTAGAAAAAGCAGACCCGATTTTTTGGGTGCTCAAGAACCGGGACCTCCTCGTCCTAGTGGCGGCCCTCGAGGCATTCGTTGCACTTTTGCTGCTTTCAAAAGTTTCCCTGTCTATCAAGCGAGGGTCGCTCATTTGGCTCTGCACCAACTTCCTCCTATATCGCATGGGGCTTTGGATCACCGACGCCCCCGTTGCTTGCAAATGCTTGGGCGACCTCGCTGAACGCATCGGACTGTCGGACTCACAAGCCTCTTGGGTTATGCTGGGCGCTCTCGGTTACATGTTGGCAGGATGCCTCTTTTTCTTCTGGCGATCGCGATCCGAGCAATTCGTCCAAGACCCTGTCCTCCACAAGCCTGCGTAAAACCGAAAACAGGGGTGATGCGTGAGGGTCACTGACGCCAATTCAACCGCAAAAATCGAAGCCGCAGACATGATCGCCCCTGAAATTTCTAACCCTAGCTGCTGGGTCACCCATCCGGAGATAGTCACACATTAGGAGACACCCCACGCCGGGGCGACAACCCTGCCTCTCATCCACCCTGGGGAGCCCTGAATTCGACTTCGAGGCGCTGGCCACATCCCGCGGCCTCGCATCCCCGACAGATCTCGGGCTTCACCCTGATAGAACTCCTCGTCGTCATTGCCATCATCGCCATTCTGGCTGGCCTCATCCTACCAGCTCTGGCTGGAGCCAAACACCGAGCGGCCACCACCCAATGCCTGTCACAGCTCCGGCAATTCGGTGTGGCAGGCAGTCTTTACGCCAACGACCATGCCGAATTCATCCCTACCAACCGCGACGGCGAAGACGTCCCTTTGGGTGCAACCTGGGTCCAGGGATGGCTGGGTATGCCCGGTCCAGATTGTACCAATACGCTCTTTCTCAATCAGAGCCTCCTTAATTCCATGGATGTACGTGCTCGGAATCCTCCCGGCCATGAGCGGCGCGTTCACGTCGTATATCCGCTTTTCGGGGATGGCTTTTCCAATCTTCTTAGCTTGGTCGGCTCCGGCCACGTCGCGTCCCTTACGCATCTTCCGCTGGATCGGGCTAGCCGTCTTGGGGGTGCTCCACCTGCACCTGACCCGCAACTTCGTACTCAGCCGTTGGGCGGGTTAATTGCAGCGGATTGAGACAGGGAATTTCGCGTCGTCGCCAACTCAAACGGCGGCTAAGCTATGGCTTCTATGACGCGCTACCGTATCGATCAAATGCTCTCCCGCCACGGCTACTGCAGCCGGGGCGAGTCCCGGGGCTGGTTGAAGGCGGGCCGGGTGACCGTCAACGGTGAGAAAGCAAAGAACCCTGCCGATAAGGTGCTGTTGGCAGACCTCCGAATCGATGGCGAAGCGGTGGATCATCCGGAGGGCATCCTTGTCATGCTGCACAAGCCTGCGGGGCTCGTCTGCTCTCGAGAGGAACGGGAGGGTCCGAATGTGTATTCCCTGCTCCCAGAGCGCTGGAGTCGTCGGAACCCACCCATCACCAGCGTCGGGCGTCTGGACAAAGAGACCACGGGGCTGCTGCTCATTACAGACCGAGGGGAACTAGTTCAGCGTTGGACCTCACCCCGCCACAAGGTAACCAAACGCTACGAGGTCGTGTCGGACCAAGACCTGGATCCCGACCTCGTACCACTCTTCGCTTCGGGCACCCTGCGTCTGCCCGATGATGCCGACCCCTGCCTGCCGGCAAACTTAGTTCTTACCGGAGTTCGTACCGCTTATCTGGATCTTGTAGAGGGACGCTATCATCAAGTCCGCCGCATGTTTGCTGGCCAAGGTTTCCGAGTGACGTCCCTTCACCGCAGTCAATTCGGTGCTCTGGAGTTGGGTGATTTGCCCCCGGGCCAATGGCGTGCCGTCACCGAAGAGTCGATTTGATTCATCAAATTTGCGGGTTATAAATAGAGTTATCACGTCATGGGGCAACTTTTCCACAACCCTGCCTACAGCGGGAGCACGCCTTCTTCGGGACGAACCTCCCCTCCGAGCCCTTTTCATCGTTTCGTGTCCCTGCTGCGGCCGGAGGCACCCGAGATTCGTGTTATCCTTATCCTGTCGATTATTTCAGGAGTTCTCTACTTAGCGACCCCGTTAACGGCCGATGCGGTCGTTAATACTTTTGCCTTCGGCGGGGAGCAACCCGTTTACGTTCAGGCACTCATCGTTCTGGCAGTATTCCTCATGTTCCTGCTCGGAATGCTGGGAGTTCTGCGGGCATCTCAAGAATACGCGATGGAGTTGATCCAACGCCGTATCTTTGTGCGCCTCACGGCCGATTTGGCGTTTCGACTCCCGCGAGTCCCACTGGAGGTTCTTGAAACCCATCAAGGACCTGAACTGGTCAACCGGTTCTTCGATGTGGTTACGGTCCAGAAAAGCGCCTCGGGCCTGCTCCTAGATGGCGTCAACGTCCTCTTCAGCACCTTGATCGGATTGGTGGTCCTCGGATTCTACCACCCTCTCCTCCTCTTCTTCGCCTCCGCTCTATTAATACTGTTGGTGCTCGTCGTCTTCATCCCGGGACGCCGCGCGGTCCGCACCAGCATTGATGAATCGTGCGCTAAACATGCGGTAGTGGGTTGGCTGGAGCAAATAGCCATGTTCCCCCTGCTCTTTCGGGTCAGCGGCGCGGCCGAAATGGCGTGTTCTCGCGCCGACCAGTTGGCGCTGAACTACCTCGAAGCGCGAAAATCCCATTTCCGCATCCTCTTAGGCCAGGTCATCGCCTTACTGGGTCTGCAGGCCATTGCCAGTGCAGCACTGCTTTCCATCGGCGGCTGGTTGGTGCTCCGGGCTGAACTCACACTGGGTCAGTTGGTGGCCAGCGAACTCATTGTCGCCTCAATCGTGGCAGCCATTTCCAAACTCGGGAAACACTTGGAGAGCTGGTACGACGCGTTAGCAGCCGTGGATAAATTGGGCTATTTGGTCGATTTGCCCATCGAACGGGAAACCGGCGAAAAACCGGTCGTTTCCGAGAAAGGCATCCGAGTGCAGATACGCGGAGTCAGCTACACACCTGCCGGTGGGCTGCCCGTTCTAGAGAACCAAGACCTGGAGATCCCACCCGGCTCAACCCTCGGCATCGTGAGCCCTGGCGGGCTGGGCGGAAGCGCTCTGCTAGATCTGTTGGCGGGCCTGAGGGAACCTTCCACAGGCCAGGTGCTGCTCAACGGAATCGACCTCCGACTGTGGCAATTGGGCGAACTCCGACGTCAGGTCTTTCTCGTTCGAGGCCAAGAGATCGTGCAGGGATCTCTCCTTGAAAACATCCGCCTTGGACGACCAGACATCGGCATCGACGCAGTGAATCGCGCGCTCGAATGCGTGGGGTTGATGACGGTTGTTCACCGAATGTCCGACGGCCTCGAGACTCAGCTGAACCCGGGAGGCCATCCGCTCACCAACTCCCAGCGAAGCCGACTCATTCTAGCCAGGGCCATCGTTCGCAAACCACGCCTATTACTCGTGGACGAGGCTCTGGACGGACTCGAAATTGAAACACTCGAAAAACTCGAAGCCGCGCTGTTTGAAGCCCGTGAACCCAGCACCCTCGTGTTGGTGACGCGCGACCCAGACCTCATCCGCCGCTGCGACCACTCGGTCCATCTGGGCGACTGTCACCTCAGCCGCCCCGGACACGGCTCCGAACTTCCTCACCGAGCATGAACCATGAATCAGCACTCACCGAGCCCCTAAAATCGGAGGTTCCGCTGTATTCTCCGTCGCACTCTCCGTCGACCTCCGTCATGTCCCTGCTGGACCATCGGAGCGGTCTCAGCGCGCTCGACCACACGGCTTCGTCGCGTCGACTGCGTCAGCTGACCTTCGTGTCGGCCGCCCTGTGTCTCATTGCGCTGATAGCGCTCATCTTTTTGCCTTGGAGGCAATTCGTCAGCGGATCGGGTCGAGTCATTGCTTACAATCCGTTGGAACGGAGCCTGACCATTGAGGCGCCGCTGCCGGGCAAGGTGCACCGATCCTTCGTGGTCGAGGGTCAACTGGTTCAAGAGGGCGATCCGCTCTTTGAGATCGTGGACAACGATCCCAACCTCTTAGCCAACATTTTACAGCAACGAGATTCGGCCAGTGCCCGACGCGACGCCGCCAAAACTCGGGTCGAATCGCTGGCCCTCCAAATTGGCGAGCAAGAACGTGCGCTCCCGCTGGCAATGGAAGCTGCCAAGACTCGCCTGGCCGCCGCCCGGTTCGCCGCCGACACGGCTCGCCTTCAATTCGACCGATTCAAGGCGCTGCACGCCGACAAACGCGGGCTTGTGTCCCAGCGGGATTTTGAATTGACCACCCTAGAGCGAGACCGGACCGAGGCCGAGTTGCAGCGCTCGCAAGCGGAGCTGGAGCGGACTCCGGTGGATTTGCGGGCCGCGATCCAAGGCATTACCGCCCAGAGGGATTCCGCACGAGCTGAACTGGCCTCCGCGGAACAATCGCTGACGGGTCTCGAAATCCAAATCAGCCAAACGCGAATGCAAAAGGTGACCTCTCCGCGGGCGGGCATCGTCTTTCGCCTTCAGTCCACGGAGGGAACGTTTCTTCGGGCCGGTTCGCCGCTCTGCACCATCATCGCCCAAACCGACAAACCCATGGTGGAAGTTTGGCTTCACGGGCAGGACATGCCACTGGTCACCGCTCGCGAGACCGGCCCCGAGGGCCAAATCCTCCGCGAAGGCAGCCCAGTGCGCCTCCAGTTCGAGGGCTGGCCCGCGCTGCAAATAATTGGCTGGCCCAGTTTGGCCCGGGGCACCTTTGGCGGCGAAGTCGTGCTGGTGGATCCGACCGACAACGGCAAGGGGAAGTTCCGCATCCTCGTGGCCGAGAAACAAGATGTGGTCCAGGGCCCGGATGGCCATGCGACTTCGGTGCCATGGCCCGGTTCCCGATGGCTCAGGCAGGGGGTTCGAGCCAACGGTTGGGTCCTGCTGCAACGGGTTCCGCTGTGGTACGAGGTGTGGCGCCAGTTGAACGGATTCCCACCGGTGATCACGGAAGAGGCGTTGGATCCCAAGAAGTAATTCTGCCCGTGATGAATGCGATGTCCGTCGTGGCGCTCCAGTTGAATCGGCGATCCGGCCCGAGGCCATCGGGCCATAGTCAGCGCGCACGAGGGGTCCATCACCGTGCTTCCGCTGCCCATTGGAGCGCCGTCCGCTGCTTCGCTCTTTGCCTGATTCTGGGGAGTCTTTCCTTTGGTTTACAGGCGGCGGAGACGCCCAGTACGGCACCAACAACGGCCGCCCCTGCTGCAACCAACGCGTTGACGCTCCATGAGGTGCTCGACTCGGTCCGTCAGCAATACCCACCCATGCTGGCCGCGCTCATCGAGCGCGATGTTGCCGCCGGACGCCTTCAGAGCGCGCGCGGTACCTTCGATTTCCAGTTTTTCTCCCGGCTCTTCGACGCTCCGAGCGGATACTACCAGAGCACCACCGTCGACACGGGCTTCGAGCAATTCACCGGCCTCTGGGGTAGCACTCTTTTCGGAGGCTATCGCATCACCACCGGCGGCCTGTTGCCGGACTACGAGAAGAACCGCACCCAGGGCTCCGGCGAACCTCGAATCGGATTCCGGTTGCCCTTGCTGCGCGATGGATCCATCGACCGGCGGCGGGCCACCCTTTTCAAGGCACGACTCGACAAGGATTTGGCCGATCCGCTGATCCACCGTCAGCAAATCGACTTCATCCGGGCCGCCACTGCGGGTTACTACGGTTGGCTCGCGGCGGGAGAACGGTTGCGACTTTCCGAGGCCCTGTTGCGCATCGCCCGTGAGCGCATGGATGCCCTCAAGACACAGAGCGACTCTGGTTTGATTCCCCGAATCGTCCTCACGGACAACCGACGACTCATCGTCTCGCGGGAACTGGCCGTGGTGCAGGCACGCCGGCGCTTCGAGGCGGCTGGACTGGCCTTGTCGCTATTCTATCGGGATGGACAAGAGAACCCCACCGTGGCCACGCGGGATCGCTTGCCTCCAAGTCTGCCCGCCCCGGTGGGTCCTGAGGCAAGCCTCCTCCAGCAAGACCTCCAGCGCTCACTCACGGTCCGACCCGAGCTCAAACGGTTGAGTCTCACCCAAGAAAAACTCGAAGTGGATCGCCGCCTCGCCCGAAACCAGCTCCTACCGAACCTAGATGCCGGCGTCAGCGCCAACCGCGACTACGGCGATCGCCGCTACAAAGACCAGACCGAGACCGAGGTTCAGGTGGGCGTCGAATTACGAGTTCCCCTTCAACGGCGCGAGGCCAAGGGTCGGGTGGCGGAGGTTGAGGCCCAACTGGAGCAACTCACCCGCGAGCAGCAGTTTGCACGAGATCGAATCCAGACCGAGGTGCGCGACTCCTTCTCCGCCTGGAGTGCCGCCCACGAGCAAACCCTCCAAGCCCGGCTCAATGTCCAACTCTCCGTGGAGCTTCAAGAGGCCGAGAACGAGCGCTTCATGCGCGGAGCCACCGACTTGTTGGCCTTGCAGTTGCGCGAACAGGCCGCCTTCGACGCCCAAGTGAGCGCCGTGGACATTGACGCCGACTGTTTCCGAGCCCAGGCCGACTACCGCGCAGCCACCGTCGCCGAGAAATTATCAATCTCGGCTCCTGCGAAGAAACCCTGACCCTCAGCGCTTAACCGCTCCCGTCACCCCGAGTTAAAAAACCTGCGTTTGCCAATTGTACGCAGGCGTACCACTTTCGAATCGGTTCATCGAATCCCATGAGCACCATTCCGCATCTCCCTGTCATTCGTCTCGGCCGCAACTACGCCTCCCTGGAACAAACGGAGGTGAAAGATTTTCGCACCGGTGAAGTCTGTGCCGTCGTTTCGTCCGTGAATGCCGGCATCGTCAAAAAAGACCTCACCAAGCTGGGAGTCGCCCGAGCCGCCTTAAATCATTTCACCATCGCCGAACTCATGGCCATGAGCGCCAAGGCCGGCGACTTGTTCCTCAACGGCACGCTGCCGTTGGGAGACCGAGGCCACACCCAAAGCGCCGACGAGTACATCAAAACCCTCAGCAGCACCAGCGGACTGCCCCATGTGATGGTGAAGCGGAACATGGCGAAAATTCATTACGCCCTGACCCACATGCCGGAAGTGCTCAACGGACTCTCCCGTGGGCTCGACTTCACCATCCTCGATAAAGGACGCGGTGAGCAGTTCGGCACCAACCTGGCCTTCTTCCCCACGGCTCACGCCCTCGGTCTGGTGATGCCCAGCAATTCGCCGGCCGTGAATTCCCTGTGGATCCCAGCCATCTCCCTCAAGACGCCGGTGATCATCAAGCCCGGCAAGGAGGAGCCCTGGACCCCGTACCGACTCATCCAAGCGTTCATCGCCGCCGGGGTCCCCGCTGAGGCCTTCGGTTTCTATCCCACGGATCACGAGGGCGCCGCCGCCATCCTAAACTTGTGCGGCCGGGCCTTGATCTTCGGAGACAAGTCTACCACCCAGCAGTACGCCCACAACCCGGCGATCCAGATCCATGGCCCGGGGTGGAGCAAGTTCGTCATCGGCGAAGACCAGATCGAACACTGGCCCGAATTCATCGATGTGATCGCCGCCAGCATCGCCGACAACGGCGGTCGCTCGTGTATCAACGCGAGTGCCGTGGTGGTGCCCAAGTACGCGGAAGAAATCGCCGATGCCTTAGCCAAGAAGCTCGGCCCCATCGGCCATACGCCCTCCGACGATCCCGAGGCTCGGCTGGCCGGCTTCGCCAACCCCAAGATGGCGGACTACATCGATGGGCAAATCGAAGACGGCCTCAAGACCTCAGGCGCCGAGGACGTCACCGCTCGCTACCGCGGTGGCTCCCGCAAAGTTTCCAGCGATATCGGCACCTTCATGCGGCCGACCATCGTGCGCTGCGACTCCTTCGCCCACCCGTTGGCCAATCGCGAGTTCCTTTGCCCCTATGCCAGCGTGGTTCAATGCAGCCAGCCGGAAGTGCTCAAGAATATCGGCTACACCCTGGCCTGCTCAGCGATCACCAAAGACCCGGCGTTCATCCGCGACCTCGAGGCCTTCACCGAAATCGATCGCCTGAATATCGGTCCGGTCTCGACCATGAAGATCTCCTGGGATCAACCCCACGAGGGCAACATGTTCGAGTTCCTCTGGCAGCGCCGCTCCATTGAGTACGGTTGGTAATCGCCCGGGCCTCGGTGAAAGCCTAAGCCCATCCATCTCGTGAGCCGCTCAGGATGTTTTTCCTGCAGCGGCTTTTTGCTGCGATTCACCCGACTTGCCCGCGAGGTACAGCAGCGCCACCAACCCAGCAAAGGGCAGCAACGAGAGGGCGTCGGAAGAAGCCCCCTCGAAGAACGGATTGTTAGCGGTCATCCACTTCTCGATCGACTCGTTGAAGCCCGTGGTCACTCCCTGACTAATGGCCACACCAATACCCGCGATGCTGCCGCCGGCAATATAACCGCTCGCCATCAAGACCCCCGGTGAGCGATCGCTCTCGGCAGCGATCTCCGAGGCAGTGAGTCCCTGCAAACGCCCCCGGGTGTGGGCAGCCCGATCGACGCACCACCGGACACACCCGCCGACAAAAATACCCAGCGAGGTGGAGATCGGCAAATAGACCCCCACGGCAAAGGCCAGCGAGGGGATGCCGCTGAGTTCGAGCACCACGGCGATCATCACCCCGATGAGCACCAAGTCCCAGGGGAGCTTCCGGTCGAGCACGCCCTTAATGATGTAGCTCACCAATACCGTCTTCGGGGCATCGTACTTGGTGACCGTGGCCCCACTGGGCAGCTTCGATTCGGTTCCGGTGATGGCCGGATCCACCAGCCAGACGGCCTTGCCCGAATCATCGACCAACCACTTCCGCGCCACGCCGTTGGTATCGGTCTGATGCCACACGCGGTATTCTTGGGTATCCACCCCGGCCATCGGACCCACCAAGTGAGCCCGAGGCGCATGGGTCAAGGCTTGGGCCGGAGCGACCAAGCCCGGGGCAACCTCCGAGGCGCGCACATGAATGGTCCCGGCATTGTTCATGGCTAGGAGCACCCATCCCATTACCAGCGCTGAGGCAAAAGCCCCAATCAATATGGCCAATTGCTGGTACCGAGGTGTGCCGCCGATGAGAAAACCGGTCTTCAAATCCTGCGAAGTGGTCCCGCCATTGGAACAAGCGATACACACGATACCGCCCACGGAAAGGGCGGTCACATAATGGGCCGAGCCCGTCCACCCCACGGCCACGAAGGTGAGGCAGGTGAGCAGCAGGGTAGCGATGGTCATGCCCGAAATGGGGTTGGAGCTAGACCCCACCTCACCCGTTAACCGTGAGGAGACCGTCACGAAGAGGAATCCCAAAACCAAGATCAGCCCCGCACCCAGTAAATTCATACGCAGAGCGGGAGCCAGCGTGATGGCCGCCATCAGCACGAACACCCCACCCGCCACCCAACGCAGCGAGAGATCCCGGTCACGCCGATCCCCCGAGACTCCCGACGCGCCGTCACGAGCCCCGGCCAAATCTACCAATCCGGCACGCAGCGTTCGCCACAGCGTGGGCATAGACTTCAACAAACTCACGAGACCGCCCGCCGCCACGGCCCCGGCCCCAATGTAGAGCAGGTACGCGCTGCGGATGCCATTGGGCGATAAGTCGGCGATGAGCTTTTTACCGGGAGCCAAAGGGCTGGCCAATCCCGCTCCGAAATACTGGATGAGCGGAATGAGCACCAAGTAGCTCAGCACGCCTCCCGCTGCCATGACCCCGGCGATCCGCGGCCCAATGATGTAGCCCACTCCCACCATTTCAGGAGAGATCTCGCACGACACCGAGCCACCTTTCAACGGAGCCCCGAACACCTTCTCTGGAGCCTCTTTCCAGAGCTTCAGCGCCGAATTGCCAAACTTGTACAACAAGCCCAAGGCAAATCCGCCGAAGATGGTCTTGGCCTGAATCCCGGCTCCGGCCACTTCGCGGGCATAGGCCGGATCGGCGGCGGCCCGAGACTCGTCATTGGCACCTGCCTTGAGCACCTCCGCGCAGGCCGCACCTTCCGGATATTTCAGTTCCCCATGCTGCTGAACGATGAGCGGGCGACGCAGCGGGATCATCAGCAAAATCCCCAGAAGTCCGCCCAACACCGCCACCAACAGCACCCGGCTGGCCTCCAAATCGAAACCCAAGATGAGGATCGCCGGCATGGTGACCGCCGCCCCGAAAGCCAGCGACTCTCCGGCTGAACCCGCCGTCTGAGCGATGTTGTGTTCGAGAATCGTGGCATCCCGTCCGCCCAGTTTGGCCCACAACCGGAACAGCGTGACCGAGATGACCGCGACTGGGATGGACGCACTCACCGTGAGACCCACCTTAAGGGCCAAGTAGAGCGAAGAGGCTCCGAAAATAATCCCCAACAACGAACCCACAACCACGGAGCGAGCAGTGAATTCCCGCAGCCGAGTGACCGCGGGTATGTACGGGGTGAAGGGAGGGTTGGGCTGGGCCATAGGCGGAGGGTACAACCCTCGGTAAATTTTCCCAGAGGATCGTCATGAAGCCCTGAGCCCGCGCACCGGGGCGCTGTCACAACGATGTCACTCTCCGCAACAAACTGAACAATTGCCCCGCAGACTCACCGGGCTTTTGATCACGTGGTATCCGATCCTGCATGAATCCTCGGCGCCACTTCCTGAAGTCCCTAGTGACGGCTCCCGCCGTCTCCGCCTTGGCTGTCGCTCAGGCGCACGCTGCGACTGCTTCTCCGAAAACCGCCCTCTCCGGAAAGCGCCCCCTGGCCTCGGGCACCCCGCGGCGCATCATCCACATGGTGGTCGATGGGATGAGCTCCGGAATCCTCGCCTGCGCCAACCAGTATTCGGAGCATGTCCGAGGACGTCCCCTAACCTGGTTTCGCCTCATCGATCAACCCTCGACCCGGCAGGCGGTCATGAACGTGCGGTCGCAAAACTCGCTGGTCACCGATTCGTCGGCCTCGTCCTGCGCCTGGGGCAGCGGCGTGCGCATCCCCAATGGAAAGGTCAACCAGACAAGCAAGGGAGAGAAGTTAGTCACCCTCTACGAACTCCTCGGACAAGCGGGCTGGAAGCGGGGCTTGGTGACCACCACCGAAATTACCCACGCCACGCCGGCCGGATTCATCGCCTGCGTCAACGCCCGGGGGAGCGGTGATGATATTGCCACCCAGTATCTCGAGCGCCGGATCGACCTGGCCCTCGGCGGCGCGAGCAACCATTTCCGGGCCGATAAGCGCAAAGACAAACGCGATTTGCTCGGAGACTTCCGCCGCCTCGAATACGCCGTGCTCCGGTCCCCCTCGGATCTCGCCTCGGCCCCGCGGGACCAGCGTTGGTTGGGCGTGTTCTCCGAAGGCCATATCCCCTACGTCGTGGATCAACTGGGAGGCCTCACGAAAGTCGCCCCTACGCCCTCGCTGGCCGCGATGACCCGGGCCGCGCTCCGACGATTCACACACGAGGAACGGTTCATCCTTCAAGTCGAAGGGGGACGCGTGGACCACGGTTGCCACAACAACGACGCAGCGGCGGCCGTCCACGAGATGATCGCCTTCGATCAAGCCATCGAAGTCTGCCTCGAGTTCCAGAAGGACCACCCCGACACCTTCATTCTCATTACCACCGACCACGCCACGGCCAATCCCGGACTCAACGGACTTGGGGAGACTTACGAAAAGACCAACGCCGCCTTCCACAATTTGACGAAGGTGCGTCAATCCGTCGGCGAGATCCTGAACCGACTGCGCACCGCCGAGAACCGCACACAGGCCGCGGCGCGCCTCCAGGAATCCACCGGCTACGCGGCCAGCACCCGACGGATGGAAACGCTCGATCCCTTCCTCAAGAAGAAAGGCTACGCACTCTTCGACGCATTCAACTCGGACACCTGCGCCTTGGGTCAAGTGTTGGCCAACCACATCGGCATCGCCTTCACCAGCGGCAATCACACCTCCGATTACGTGCCCGTGCTAGCCATGGGACCGGGATCTGACCGAATCGAGGGATTCATCCAGAACACCGAACTCTTCGGCCACTACCTCGATTTCGCCGGGCTCTCCTTCCGCAATATCCAAGAACCCCTAGTGGCCGGCGCCTGCCAGGCCGCACCGACCGAGAATACCTCCGAGTACTTGCGCACCGCGTAGTGAACGGCATCGAGCGGGGCAGATCCGAGGCGCGACTCCGAGAAACCCCGCGCGTTTCGAACTCGACCTGGTAAACACCCCTCACAAATCGATCCACCAAATGTGGGACATCCGGAGGAGAATTTGCAGCACAGCCAAAGCCATTGACCGTCTCCCCGGCGAAGAAGGGTTCGAGGTAACCAGGATCTCTTGCCACGTCGAGGTCTCTGGAGCGGGGATCGGCGGCAACCGATCGCCGTAATAATCCGGCTTCTGCGGATCGGTCTTGAGCAGCAGTTCTTCGTAATCGGTCAAACCATCTTCGTCAGCATCGTAAGTGTTCACCGTCAGGCTGACTTCGTCGCTCCAAACAAACCCATAGAAATTGGTGACGCGCACACGATACCGGCCATAAGCAAAGGGACGGACATGTCGCAGGACCAGGCGTTCACTGGTCTCTTGGGGTAAATTCTTTCCGTTGAACTGCCACTGGTATCGCAACTCGCCCGAGCCCTGGCTCGACACCTGAAACACCACCTCCGGTTCCCCCTCCGCCACCTCGATTGGAGCGGGCTGCAGTACAATGCTGGGGGGCGTCAACGGGTAGACCGTGAGGAGGGCGGGCTCGCTGAAAATAGCTCCCTGAGCATTTTGCACGAAGACTCGATAGCGCCCCCCATCGAGGGACGGCGGCACATTGCTCAAGGTCAACTCAGGGGCCGTTGCTCCCGGAAGGGTCAACCCATCGCACTGCCACTGGAAGGTGGCTGGCAGGCCTAATTGCGCTACCACGCGGAACGTCACCTCACGCCCCTTCTCCACGGACTGAGCCTGAGGCTGAAGGAGGAGCACCGGAATCTTCTCAATGCCCACAGTGTCCTGGGCGTAGAGATTCAAAACCTCTTCCGGTGGCAGCGCCCGATTGAACAGTCGCAAAGTGTCGATTTCCCCCTGCAATCGCCCATGAACTGTGCCTGAGATGCCTCCCAAGGTCAGGGGTGTCTTTAGTTGCAGTGGATTCACGCGAATTGGAGCAGCCCCCACCGCTCGCCCATCCACCCAAAGTTGAACCACCATCTCCTTCTCATGGGTTTGTGTGGATCGACTAAACACCACTACCACATGACGCCAATCATTGGGGCTTTCTGGAAAACCGAAACCCAGTTCATCCCCAACGCCACTAGAGACCATCAACCGCATCCCATCCGTGCGAATGGAGAAACTCGACTGTTCTGGGACAGACTCCCGGGCACAGCCCAGCAGGTATCCTTGGATCGGGCAGCGCATCCACAAGGACACCGTCGTGCCGCGATACCCATTGGGACCAAATCCCGCCAGCGACGGAATGGTGATACTGACATTGCTGCCGCCCAGACTCAGGACCTGACTGGGAGCGACCTTACGCGTGGATAAAAACCGCAGAGTTCCCCCGACCGGATCACTCACCGCATGACGCTGGAATCCGCTGACATCCTGCAAATCCCCATCGAAGGGATAATACGCCACCAGACCGAGAGGTGGACCCGAGGTAGTTGGAGCACCCCACCCTCGGTAGGCGATCAAAAGGCCCAAGAAGATCGGAAACCACAGTCGAAGGGCCTGATGACGAGGAACCTTGGTGGCAGAAGGTTGGGCTCTCCAAGATCGGAGGAGAACGCCACCATGATGGCTCATAACGTTGGGCTTCACCGCAATCGGGATTCCGTAGGGGACTCGGCAAGAAAGCGCAACCTTCCAGATTCTCAATCACTCAACAGGATCACCCGCACACCACGGCCACACTTCACCCACCGAACTCATCGGAGCCCGCCAATCCAAGCATCTCACTATCGCATGCGAAAATGGCGTTCCGCGAACCCGAGAAACTGTTGCCAATCGTAGAGGTCTACCGAGTGACCTCCCGGACGGTTGTGGTAGGCAATGTCACCCTGTGTCAGCGCCACCCCAACCGCAGGGGGCGTTGGCGAATCCAACCCCTTCTTGCCCAGCAATCGGTACACCTCCGAGGCATGATGGGCCGAAAGGTACTCGCCAATGGGATCTGCCCAAAGGTCCTCCACCCCGCTGGCGACATACAAGGGCCGCGGTGCGATGCACGCCAATAACTCGTGCTGGTCGACGGGCAGGTCCTCTTCATTGCGCGCAAACCGGGCGGCATTCCGGCACAACCAATACGGGAAGCGTGTGACCATTTTCTCCATGTTCTCGCCGAAATTGCGTTTCCACAGAGCGGCCCCGCCACAACCGGATTGAGCCGAGATCACCAATGCAAAGCGGGTGTCCTGAGCTGCCGTCCAAAGTGCGGTCTTGCCCATCTTGGAATGACCCATGATCGCCACCCGCCGGGCGTCCACATCCAGGTCTGTTTCGAGGTAGTCCATCGCCCGAGAGCCACCCCAGGCCACGGCTGAGATCACCCCCCATTCGAAGGACTTAGGGAAACTCTGGTGCTCGCGATAAAACAGCGGGTGGATTCCCTTGAGGAATTCCACCTCGTTGTGTCGAACCAGATCGGATTGAGGCACCACCACAAAACCAAATCCCCGTTGCAGCAGTTCGCCAATGGGCACTCCGTTGCGCAAGTAGCCGGGTCGATCGGGATGCGGATCATGACCATCGTCCCGAGTGCCGGAAAAGCTGTGGAGCATGAACACCGGAGCCGGCTTACCGCTGCCATTGGGTGTGATGACCAAAATCCGCAAATCCACCTCTCCCTTCGCATTGTGGAAGCGAAGCCGGACATCTTTTCGGGTAGCCTTTCCACCCATGAATTGCCGGTCGACCTTGAGAATTTCAGTCTGAACCTGAACTGGCACTTCCGGTTTCGGCACGACGCCATAAATCAGGTTCCCGAAGAGCGCGATGAGTTGAGGGCGTCGAAGCTGAAACCACTCCTGCGCCGTGGTGATGGGTCGACCCTCGGCCGAAACGAGCACCGGCGGCAACTGGTAGGGAGGCACCTTGGACTCATCGCGAATGACATCCAGGTCACTGTTCTTGGGTTCCTCGGCCTGCAAAATCAGCAGGCTCATCACCACGGTACCCACCCATCCCCAGGCACTCAATTTTCGCGGTCTCATCTAGTAAAAAACCCTCCCTGAAAGATCTTCACCTGTCCCGTCCAATCCCGACAGGCCGCATCCATCCCTCACCCGTGCCCCAACGGGGCACCGCATAGCGTCTTCATCCCAGTGCCCCACCCGTGCCCGCGCCGTTACCGCCCCGATTCCGACCAATCCCAGAGCACCACATCCCAAGTCAGGCCTTCGTATTCAATGGCGTGGATGACCTCGAAACCCACCTTCTGGTGCGCCTTGAGCGAGCGGCGGTTCGCCCGGGCGATGTCGGTGACCCCGCACGAATAGTGCTCCTCCAACGACGCGCGGAAACACCCATACAACCGGTTCACCAACCCCTGCCCGCGGTAGTCCTTGTCCACACACAATTGCCCCACCACCACGTAATCTGTTCCGGCTAGCAGCGATCCTCGATAGGAGATCCGGTCGATTTCATCGAACAAGTCCGAGATGAACGGGAGGCCCTTCCGAACCTCCTGCGTGACCACCAGCGCGTAACCCACCACCCGACCGTCGTCCACGGCGATCACTGAAGGTCGCTGTTCCTGCATTTGCCGGAGGTAGTCTAAATCGTATTCGGCGATCAAGAACCCCTGCTCTTCGGCTTCAGACTCGCTCAGACACCGCTTCAAGTTGCGCCGTTGCAACGCGAGGATGCCCTCCAACTCCGACACCGACACCTCTTGAGCGAGCTTGATACTGACCATGGTTCGAATCCGTATTGAGGCGGCAGTGTGCACGCCCATTGGAGCGATCTTGCACCGCCTCACTCCCGCTGCCTAGCGTTTGGCCTATGACGCGTCTGCGGTGTGGTTGGATGGGTGTCCTGATGTGGCTCCTTTCCGGCTGCCTTTCTCACAAACATCCCGTCACCCCATCCTCCCCGACGCCTCCCATGCGACTCCTCTTCGTGGGCAATAGCCTTACCTACTACAACGGCGGCTTGGAGAACCACGTCCGGCTGCTGGCCGCATCCGCAACCCCTCCTCGCATCCTTGTGGCCGATCGAGCCACCCAAGGAGGCGCCACGCTGCGTGTCCTCCACGGATTGCCCTCGGTGCATGAACGCATCCAGCAAGGACACTACGACCGAGTTATCCTGCAAGACGACATCCCGGAACTCACCGAGCACAGCATCACTGCCTTCGAAGAATACGCCCGACGCTTCGATCAAGAAATCCGATCCCATGGTGGACGCTCTGTGCTCTTCATGGCCTGGCCCTACGAACGCCTCGGCTGGATCTCTCTCGAGCAAATTGCTATTGCCCACAGAACTCTGGGAGTGGAACTGAATGCGCCTGTCGCACCGGTGGGATTGGCCTTCCATCGTTCGCTGGAAGCCCGTCCCCAACTCGCTATGCTGGGCAAGGATCGGGAGCACGAAACCGTGCACGGAACCTATCTGGCCGCCTGCGTCCACTACGCGACCCTCTTCGGCGTTTCTCCAGAAGGACTACCCTACCGACCCGACGGGGTGTCTGCAGACGAAGCCACATTCCTGCAATCCATCGCCTGGCAGACGGTTCAGGCCTGGTCTCGGTGAGCGTCCTCGGACCGCGCTCTCAGCACCCCAAAGTCCCGCGGCACCTCAGGAATATCTCCGACCGCATCAACCGATCGCACCCTCGATCAGCTCTCCATGAACATCGGTGAGGCGATGATCCCGACCTCCGGAGCGGAAGGTCAGTCGACGATGATCCACTCCCATCTGATGCAGCACGGTGGCATGGAGATCATGCACTCGGCAGATCTTGTCCACTGACCGATAACCGAACTCGTCCGTGGCGCCGATGATATTGCCACCACGAATCCCGCCGCCGGCCATCCACACCGAGAACCCGAAGGGATTGTGGTCGCGACCGTTGGATCCCTGGGCAAAGGGCGTCCGCCCAAATTCACCGGACCAGACGAGCAAGGTTGACTCCAGCAAACCGCGCCGCTTGAGATCCAAGATCAGCGCCGTGATGGGTTGATCGACCGCCCGGGCATTGGCTTCGTGACCGGCCTTCAGATCACCGTGCTGATCCCAGCGGTCACCGATGGTCCGAGGACA
>Ga0114969_10001120_pt1 | contig 22823 bp, 23 predicted proteins | sample M_130807_MF_Meta_FD_87316 | JGI IMG/M metagenome (GOLD analysis project Ga0114969, IMG submission 87316) | Freshwater microbial communities from Lake Montjoie, Canada to study carbon cycling - M_130807_MF_MetaG | ecosystem: Environmental > Aquatic > Freshwater > Lake | place: Lake Montjoie...
ATCGCGCGAATCGGCGCGCCATTGCCCTTCCTCACCGCGTCTGCGCGGAACGAGCCGATCTGCAGCGTCACGATGTGCGGCTCGGGGCCGTCGAGCACCACGTCGGCGTTGACCTTGCCTTGGAACATCTGGCGGACGTAGACCGAACCCTCTTTCACCGCAATGACATCGGTGGCCAGCGCGCGATCGAGCCGCGCGGCGACGCGAGGCGCGTAGTCGCGGGTCTGGTAGGTGTGTGCGAACACCACGTGCGACGGCGACTCGGCCGCCATCAACGCGACGACCGCCTGCGTAAAACCGTCCGCCGTGTACCCGGCGAGCGCATCGTGACCGACGGCGATGACTTCAGATACGTCCGCCGCGGCGAGTTCTGCCGCCGACGACGCCGCGTCAGCCACGCTGCCCAACACGGCCACGGTCACGTTCTTGCCGGTGGTCTGCGCGGCGCCGACAGCTTCCCAGCTCGCGCGGTTGAGGACGCCGTCCTTCTGCTCAGCGATGACGAGGAGCTTCATCAGAACACTCTCGCGTCTTCGCGCAGGGCGCGAACCAATTCCTTCGCCGCTTCTGCGGGCGAGCCGGTGATCATGCGGGTCTCTTTGCTCTTCTGCGGGAGATAGATCGACGTGATCCGCTGCCGGGACGGCGAGGCGCTCGCGGCACTCACCACGCGGATCTCCTTCTTCTTCGCGGCCATGATGCCCTTCAGCGTGGCGTAGCGCAGCTGATTGATGCCGCTTTGAATCGTCAGCGCGGCGGGCAGGGGCATCGAGATCCACTGGAACCAGCCGCCCTCGAGTTCGCGCTTGACGCGAAGGGTGCCGCCATCGACGTGCACTTCCATGATGATCGTGGAGTGCGCGATGCCGAGCTTCTCGGCCAGCACCACGCCGACCTGCGCGAAGCCCTGATCGTCCGACTGCAGGCCGGTGAGAACCAGATCAATCTGATCCTCCTTCAAGGCCGACGCTAACGCGTCCGCCACGACAAACGCATCGGCCGTCGCGAAGTGATCGCCTTCCACGTGAATGGCGCGATCGGCACCACGCGCAAGCGCTTCGCGAATCACCTGCGTCGCGCGCGCCGGACCGGCCGAGATCACGACGACTTCGCCGCCGTGTTTCTCCTTGAGGCGCAACCCTTCTTCGAGCGCGTAGGCGTCCGGCTCGTTCAGTTCCCAACTCGCGTCGGCATCACGCACCCAGGTCTTGTCGTCGTTGACACGCACCTGCCACTCGCGCGTGACGACCTGCTTGATACACACCGCAATTTTCATAGGGGACTTACTCGTATTTCTTCAGGAGCAACGTGCCATTCGTGCCGCCGAATCCGAACGAATTCGAGAGCGCGTAATCGATTTTCATCTTCCGAGCGGTGTGCGGCACATAGTCAAGGTCGCACGCCGGATCGGGATTTTCGAGGTTGATCGTCGGCGGCGCGATCTGATGCCGGATCGCGAGCGCCACGATACCTGCTTCGAGACCGCCGGCCGCGCCCAGCAGATGTCCCGTCATCGACTTCGTTGAGGACATCGCCAGCTTCTGGGCGTGTGCGCCAAATGTGGAGTTGACCGCCAGCGTTTCCGTCGGGTCGTTGATCGGCGTCGAGGTGCCGTGCGCGTTGATGTAGTCGACCTGGGACGGATCGATCCCGGCTTTCCGGATCGCCATCTTCATGGACCGGACGGCGCCGTTCGCATCCGCCGGCTGCCCGGTCAGGTGATACGCGTCACCCGAGAGTCCATAGCCGACGACTTCGGCGTAAATCGACGCGCCGCGCGCTTTCGCGAACTCGAGCTCTTCAAGCACGAGCATGCCCGAGCCCTCGCCGATCACGAAACCATCACGGTCCTTGTCGAACGGTCGGCTCGCGCGCGTCGGCTCGTCGTTGCGCGTCGACAGCGCGCGCATCGCGGCAAAGCCGCCGACGCTGAGCGGCGTGATCGCCGCTTCCGACCCACCCGCGATCATCACCGTCGCGTCGCCGCGGCGGATGATCTCGAACGACTCACCGATCGAGTGCGCCGACGCCGTGCACGCCGTGCAGGTCGCCAGATTCGGGCCCTTCGCGCCGAACCGAATCGACACGTGGCCCGCCGCCAGATTGATGATGGACGCCGGAATGAAGAACGGCGAGATGCGACGCGGGCCGCCTTTCAGCAGTTCCTCGTGCTCACGTTCAATGGTCCGGAATCCGCCGATGCCCGACGCGATGAACACGCCGACCTCGTCCGCGATCTCCGGGGTGACCGTCAGCTGCGCGTCGTTCATCGCGAACGTCGCCGCCGCCAGCGCAAACTGGATGAAGGTGTCCATCTTCTTGACATCCTTCTTCTCCAGAAACTGAAGCGGATCGAACCCCTTCACCTCACCGGCGATGCGCGACGCGAACGCCGACGCATCGAAGTGCGTGATGGGGGCAATGCCACTCTGGCCTGCGCAGAGCGCTTGCCAGGTTGCCTCGGTGCCGAGGCCGACTGAAGAGACCAGTCCGACGCCGGTTACGACTACTCGCCTTGTCACGCTGCCTCCAGGAACGGGGTCTTACTTCTTCTTCGCGTGACCTTCGATGTAGTTGACGGCTTCCTTCACGCGCGTGATCTTCTCGGCATCTTCGTCAGGAATCTCGATGCCAAACTCTTCCTCGAAGGCCATGACCAACTCGACCGTGTCGAGCGAATCCGCGCCGAGGTCGTCGACAAACGACGCATCCGGAGTCACTTCGTCTTCATCGACACCCAGCTGTTCGACGATGATCTTCTTGACCTGATCTGCTACTGCCATTCGTGCCTCCAATGTGGTCGGCCAAACCCGACCTACCGGCCGAACTAAAGTTCGGCCCTACGTACTACAAATACATCCCGCCGTTGACGGCGAGCACCTGCCCCGTAATATACGACGCTTCGTCCGAGGCGAGAAACGTTACTGCCGTCGCAATGTCATCCGGCGTCCCGAGACGCTTGAGCGGAATCTTCGCCGCCCACTCTTCCTGCGCGCCTTCCGAGATGCCTTTGGTCATGTCCGTGTCGATCAAACCCGGCGCCACGGCGTTGACCGTGATGCCGCGCGACGCCACTTCGAGCGCCAGTGCCTTGGTCATGCCGATCAATCCGGCCTTCGACGCCGCGTAGTTGACCTGGCCGGCATTGCCCGCCTGCCCCACCACCGACGTGATCGAGATGATCCGCCCCGCGCGCTGCTTGACCATGGTCTTCAACACCGCCTGCACGCAGGTGTAGGCCCCCGTCAGGTTCGTGTCGATGACCGCATTCCAGTCGTCGCGCTTCATGCGCAACATGAGCTGATCTTTCGTGATGCCGGCGTTGTTGACGAGGATGTCGATGCGTTGATGCGCGGCGAGCGTGGCGGCCACGGCCGCGTCCACCGATGCGGGATCGGTGATGTCGAGCGCCACGGCTGTGGCGCGGCCACCGGCCGCCGTGATCTCATCAACCACGGCCTGCGCGTTCGTTCCGCGCGCGCCGGCAATGACCGTCGCGCCCTGCGCGGCGAGCCGTAGCGCAATCGCGCGTCCGATTCCCCGGGAGGCGCCGGTGACGATAGCCACTCTTCCTTCAAATTGAAGCAAACCGGGCCTCAAGCTTCAGCATCATCAACTCCATCTACTTCAGCACACGCCCGACAGATTCCGCAACTTGCGCAACGAGGCCACCTTGCGCCAGGCGCGCGGTGAGCTGAATGCCATTCGTGATGGCCTCGGCGCTTGCGCGCCCGTGGCCGACCACCAGCAACCCATCCAGGCCAATCAATGGCGCCCCACCTGCCTTCGCGTGGTTGAACCTTGACCACGCTTCGGCGGGCAAGCCCGCTGGGCCCGAACGGCCGATCGCGTCGGCGGACAGGCTCGCGGCCAGCATCTCGACAACGGCCTCGCCCACTTTCAGCGCGATGTTACCCGTAAACCCGTCGCAGACCAGGACGTCGGCCAGACCGTTGAGCCACTGCGCCGCGTCGATGTTCCCCACGAAGTTGATGTCCATCCTCGCGAGCGCGGCGTGCGCGTCTTTCGTCAACGCATTGCCCTTGCCCGCTTCTTCGCCGATCGACAGAAGCCCCACGCGCGGCGACGGCACCTGCAACAACACGCGAGCCATGGTCGCGCCCATCACACCAAACTGCGCGAGATGCGATGGCCGACTGTCAACGTTCGCGCCCGCATCGAGCAACACCACACAGCCATCGCGCGTCGGCACCACGACCGCGAGCGCAGGGCGCTCGACACCGGGCACCACACCAAACGCGCCGAGCGCGGCCAACAGCGAGGCGCCGGTGTGTCCGGCGCTGTAGACCGCGCTGGCCGCGCCAGACGTCACGAGCGCACACGCGACGCGGATCGACGCGCGCGGCTTGCGACGAAGCGCCGCCAGCGGCGACTCGTCCATCGCCACGCCCTCGGGCGCGTCCTCAATTGTCAGATTGGCCAGATCAGACGCGCCGGCTGCGGCCACCGCCGCGCGCAACGCGTCTACCGGCCCGACCAGCACCACGCGGCTGCCCGATCGCACAGCCGCCGCCGCGCCGTCGACGACGATGCGCGGGGCATCGTCACCGCCGAGACCGTCGACTGCGATGACGGGCCCGGTCACGCCAGCCTATTCTTCAGAGACCGCGCGGACCTGGCGGGTGTTGTAGTACCCGCAGTTCTTGCACACGACGTGCGGCTGCTTCGGTTCCTGGCACTGCGGGCACACGCTGAGCGAGGTCTTCTTCAACGAGTCGTGCGTCCGGCGCTTGGCCGTGCGGGATTTGGAATGGCGGCGTTTGGGATTCGGCATCGTGTCTTCTCTTTACTTTCTCAGACTGCGTAGTGCGTCAAACCGTGGATCGACCCATGTCGATTCACACGAACATGTGGCCTGGTTGCGGTTGATCCCGCAGACCGGGCACAAACCTTTGCAGTCGGGCGAACACAACGGTTTCATCGGCAGCGCCAGATAAAACTGCTCGCACATGATCTGCTCGAGATCGATAGCGTCGTCCGAGTAGAACGACACACCGAGATCGTCTTCCTTCACTTCGTCGCCGTCTTCCTCGTCACTCTTCGGCGAGGTGCGAGCCGGCTTGGCCGTGGCCAACGGATCGGTCGCCGGATAGAACGTCAGATCCACGTGCGCGTCGATCGGAATCCGGTAATGCTCGATGCACCGGCTGCACGGAACGTCCAACGCGGCGACGACCCGGCCAGTCATATGGACCCGGTTGCCGTTCTTCTTGACGTCCAGCATCAAATGGACCTGACCGGCCAAGCGGAAGTCGTCGGCATCTGCGGAAGCAGATCCAAACGCTCCGGGCTCGTACGTCCGGTCAATCCGATCGGTGCCGCTCTTGAAGCGACTGAGGTCAAACCGCATGGCTCATTGCCCAAGCCAATGGCCCGGACGCAAACACCAATCGTATCAGAGGTGAGCGTCTAAACAGACCAGCTCCGAGGCACGAACAGGTCCTCGAAGAGGGCGACCGCATAGCGGTCGGTCATCCCGGCCAGGAAGTCTCTGGCCGCGGCATCGAGGCCCTCCGCCTCGATGGTGGTCGGGTCGAGAAACTGCTCCGGACGCTGACGTACCTTGTCCCAGAGCCCCCCCAGGATGCCTGAGGCCTTCTCAAACTCCGACGTGGCCCTCGGATTTTCGTAGACGGCCTCAAACAGGAAGCTTCTGAGAGCCAGCGTCGCCTGGAGCACCGGTTCGCTCATCTGCACCTCGTTCAAGCCGACCGCCAGCGTCTCGGTCACCGCGTCGGTGACCATCGTGTTGATGCGATGGGACGAGTTGCCGCCGAGTGTGCGGATCGCGTCGGCCGGCAGGTCAGCCTCACGGAGGATCCCGGCGCGAACCGCATCGTCGATGTCGTGGTTGATGTAGGCGCAGATATCGGCGACCCGCGCGATCTGGCCTTCCATCGTGCTTGCGCGGTGCTCGGGCGGCGCGCCGATCGGCAGACCGTTCTTGCCTTTCGAATGGCGCGCGATGCCGTCTCGCACTTCCCACGTCAGGTTCAGTCCCTGGCGATTGTGTTCGAGGACGTCGACGATGCGCAGGCTCTGTTCGTAGTGGCGAAAACCGCCAGGCATCAGCGTGTCGATCACGCGTTCGCCCGCATGACCAAACGGCGGATGCCCCAGGTCGTGCCCGAGCGCAATCGCTTCGGTCAGTTCTTCGTTGAGGCGCAGCACTTTCGCGATGCTGCGGGCGATCTGGCTGACCTCGAGCGTGTGCGTGAGGCGCGTGCGGTAGTGATCGCCTGTGGGCGCAAAGAAGACCTGCGTCTTGTGTTTCAGCCGGCGAAAGGCCTTGCTGTGGATGACGCGGTCGCGATCGCGCTGAAACACGGGGCGAATCGGATCGGGGGGCTCCGGGCGGACGCGACCTTTGCTGTCGGCGCTCTGCGACGCCTGCGGTGCCAGCTGCGTGCGCTCACGCGATTCGAGATCTTCTCTGATGGAAGCCATTACGAAAGGATATCGCGAAGAAAGCTCGTGCCGTGATCGAGCGGCGCGACGTGAAAGAGATCCGCGAGCGTCTGGCCGAGATCCGCAAACGTGTCGCGCGTGCCGAGTTCGACACCCGCACGCACAGAGGCGCCGGCGATCAACACGGGCACGTACTCACGCGCGTGATCCGTGCTCGGCGTCGTCGGATCGTTGCCGTGATCGGCCGTGACGACCAGCAGATCCGTGTCGCGCAACGTGGGCAGCAGCGCCGCGAGGCGCGCGTCGAAGCGCTCGAGATTCTGTGCATAACCGGCCGTGTTGTTGCGGTGGCCGTACTGCGCGTCGAAATCGACGAGATTGGTGAAGATCAGGCCGCGATCGACCGTGGCCATTTCTGCCGCGATGATATCCATGCCGTGATCATCGCTCGTGGTGTGGACAGCCCGGGTCACACCGCGGCCGGCAAACAGGTCTTCGATCTTGCCGATGCCGACGACGGGCATGTCGGCAGCGGTGAGTCGATCGAGCAGGGTCGGACCAAAGGGCTGCAGCGCATAGTCGCGCCGATTGGGCGTGCGCGAGAAGCTGCCGGGTCGACCCACAAACGGCCGCGCGATCACCCGGCCGACGCCGAGGCCCTTCCCCACCAGCTCAAATGCCACATCGCAGATCCGATAGAGCTCGTCGATCGGAATGATCTCTTCGTGCGCCGCAATTTGAAACACGCTGTCGGCCGATGTGTAGACGATGGGCGCGCCGGTGCGCATGTGCTCGGGCCCCAGCTCGTCGATGATGACCGTGCCCGATGACACCGTGTTGCCGATCGACGTTCGGCCGACGCGGCGGTCGAACTCGGCGATGATATCGCGCGAAAATCCGTGCGGAAACGTCGGGAACGCCTTCTCGAGCACGATCCCCATCATTTCCCAGTGCCCGGTGACGCTGTCTTTGCCGGCTGAGCGCTCCGCCATGCGTACGCATGCGCCGCGCGGCGCGGGGGCATCGGCACCGATGTCAACGAGGCGTGCGAGACCCAGTGAGCGCAGCGTCGAAATCCTGAGCGGCACCTGTCGGTGAATATTGCCAACCGTGTTGCTGCCCTCGTCGCCGTAGAGCGCGGCATCCGGCAACTCGCCGATGCCGACCGAGTCCATGACGATGACAATGGCGCGCGTGGGTGTGGTCATAGTAGGGTCACAAGCCATTCACCGTGAAGAACGTTAAGGACGTGAAGACAGATTTTCTAAAATCTCTCTGAAAAACTGTCTGTGATCTTCTTCACGTGCTTCACGGTTATCCGCTCTGTCCGTGTCATCCCAGTGTATGCCAGCCTCATGGCGGAACCAGGTGACCTGGCGCTTCGCGTAGCGCATGTTCTCCTGCACGATCAGCGCGCGCGTGTCTGCCTCGTTGCGCACGTCCTGCAGCATCTCGATGATCTGTCGATACACGAGTCCGCTGAACGCGTGTGCCGTCATCGGTACGCCCGCGGCCAGGTGTCGGCGCACTTCGTCGACCACGCCGCGCGCGAACTGCTGATCGACGCGTGCCGTGACGCGCGCGCGCAGCTGGTCGCGGGTGGCGGTGAGTCCGTAGGCGCGGATGGTCCAGCCCGCCAGCGGCGACACCGTCTCAGCAAAGTGCGCGCCGAGCGGCTTACCCGTGAGCCGATAGACCTCGAGCGCGCGCACGAGGCGCTGCTGATCGCGCGGCATGATGCGGAGCGCCGACTCGGTGTCGACACGCTCGAGCCACCGATGGAGTGCGGTGACGCCGCGCCGATCTGCGACGCGATTCAGCCGCGCGCGCAGCGCTTCGTCACGTGCCGGGCCGGGAAACAGACCGCGCACAAGCGCGCGATAGTAGAACCCGGTGCCGCCGCAAAGGATCGGCACCTTCCCCCGCGCATGAATCGCGCGGATCGCGGCCGCCGCGTCTGCCGCGTACCGTGCGGCGGAGTACGTCTCAGTGACATCGACCATGTCGACGAGGTGATGTGGGATGCCGCGCTGCTCAGCAACGGGGACCTTGTCGGTGCCGATGTCGAGACCTCGATACACCGCCGTCGAGTCGCAGGCGACCACCTCGCCACCGAGCCTCTCCGCCAGGTCGATAGCCATGGCGCTCTTGCCCGTCGCGGTCGCGCCGACGACGGCGAGCAGGACGGGGGCAGAGACAGGTGCCAAAGCCACGGGGTCAGAGCCCTTTTCCACAGGTTTCCACAGTTTAGGGACAGAGCTCCACTTTCGAGGACGCGTCCTCGAAAGTGGAGCTCTGTCCCTAATATGTTAATGCCTGTGGAAAAGGGCTCTGACCCCTTCGCGGCCCCGGGGGCCGCGGCGCCCTACCGGATCCGTTCGTTGTAGAGGAAAGTGACGGTGAAGAAGGCCTTCTCGTCGGGATACTCGGGAGGCAGCGGCACCGTCGGGTTCGACAACTTCAGCGCATTGAATGACGACGAGTTGAACGACTGCACGCCGGAGGGCGTGAGGATTTGCAGATCTGAAATGGCGCCGTTCTTGTGGACGTAGAAGGTCAGTACCACATGGCCTTGCAGCATCATCGCCGATTGCGGAATGAACCAATTGCGGCGCACCTGTTGCTCGAAACGGCGCAGCCACGATCCGAAGTCGACGCCCTTCGAATCAAACTGAATGGCCGCGTCTGTGTCGGTGTTGCCACCCTTATGATTGTCGAAGTTCTGATTCTGCAGGTACTGCTGCAGGTTCTTCAGCGACTGCCCGAGATTACCGCCCGCCGGCTTGGGCGCGGGCGCCAGCAAACCGCTGTCGGTCGGCGAGGTCTTCGACGGTTGCGCCGACTCGGCGGGCGACGGCGTCGGCGACTCCGGCCCCTTCATCTTGTCGACATTCGGCGCACCTTCGACCTTGTCGGGCGTGTTGCCCTTCGAATAGGGATCCGGTTCTTTCGGGGCTGGCGGCTTCTCCACCGTGGCGGCCCGGCGATCGAGATCCGACGGCGGCGCCTGCTGCTTGGGCGCGCGCGGCAACTCCCGCATCGGTTCGATACGCGTGTAGACGAGGTTCTGCTGTGAGTCGGGCACGACCGGCGCCACGCGCGCCACCCGAAACCACTCGGCCGGCGTGATCAGGTACAGGATGAACAGCAGCGCGTGCAGCAGCAGCGCAAGCAGCACGGCCTCGCGCCGTGTCATGGGCGCCGTCAGGCTCGGCGTGTCCGGTCGGTAATCTTCGAAGTCGAAGTACATGAATAACTTACAGTCTCAGTATACCGACGGGCAGGAACGCTTGCTGCGGGCGAGCACCGATGGGGCCGCGCCACCGCTGGCATCGGTGGCACGTGTGGTTTAGACGCCCCGAGACCCACATTGGCTGAAGTTAATGTTTCCGCCTATTTCGTGGCCACGTAGAGGTAGACCACGCCGAACGTCAGAGACTTCCACTCGACCTTCGAAAATCCCGCGCGTTTGAGCACGGCCGCGAACTCATCTGGCGGCGGAAACTCACCCACCGACGCCGGCAAGTACTTGTAGGCCTCGCTGTTGCCCGAAATCAGGCCGCCGATCTTCGGCAGCACCGCGCGGAAATACCACTGGTACAACTGTTTCAGCCCGGGCGTCTGCGGCGTGCCGAACTCCAGCACCGCCAGGCGCCCACCAGTGCGAATCACGCGCGCAAATTCGCGGCAGCCGCGGTCTCGATCCACGACATTGCGGATGCCAAACGCCACAGACGCGGCATCCACCGAGTTATCCGGCAGCGGCACACGCGTCGCGTCGCCGCGAGACAAGTGAATGCGCGCGGTCAGACCTGCCGCCCGCACCTTCGCGAGGCCAAACCGCAACATCTCACCGGAAAAATCGATCCCCACCACATCGGCCGGCGCACCCGCTGTGGCGGTCACCGCGGCAATCGCCAGATCGCCTGTGCCCGTGCACATATCGAGCAGGCGGTCGGTCGTGCGGAGCTTCAGCGACCGAATCGCCTTGCGCCGCCACCAGTGGTCGAGACCGGCGCTGAGCACGTGATTGTTGGTGTCATAGCGATGCGCGATCGCATCAAACATGCCGGCAATCTTCGCCGGCTCACGAGAGGTGGAAACGGTCACGAGACACTGCCTCGCCAGGGGGGAAACAGCTGTTGATCGAAACCGAGCGCATTGAGGATCTTGCCGGCGAGAAAGTCCGCGAGATCGTCGATCGTCTTCGGCTGCTGATAGAACGCCGGCATCGCCGGCAAAATCATGGCGCCGGCCTCGGCGCAGAGCACCATGTTCCTGAGGTCAGGGAGGCTGAGCGGGGTCTCGCGCGGCACGAGCACGAGGCGTCGCTTCTCTTTCAACATGACATCCGCCGCTCGCTCGATCAAGCTCTGCGACAACCCATGCGCCACGCCTGCCATCGTCTTCATCGTGCACGGCACGATGACCATGGAATCACAGCGGTGACTGCCGCTGGCCAGCGTCGCGCCGAGATCCTTGTTGTTGTGTACGACAAATGACCCGCGGCGGACATCGTCGCCATAGCGTTCAACCAACAGGTCGAGGAGGCGTTCCACCTTCGCGTCTTTGCCGAGTTCGTCGAGCATCAGGCGCCGGCCGTAATCGCTGAAGACGAGTTCGAGCTCGCAGCCTTCGGCGAGGAGTGCCGCAATGGTGCGCGCGGCGTAGATCGCGCCGCTGGCGCCAGTCACGGCCACCGCCAATCGCCGACGCGATGTCGTGGCGCTCATCGAATCACCACCGCCACGGCGGTCGTGGCCAGATACAGCATGCCGACCCAGCCGTTGAGATCAAACGCGCGCTTGACCTGCGACAAGTCGTCGGCACTGACCAGCGACTGTTCATAGACAAGCAGCGCGGCCACACCGGCCACGCCGGCCAGATACATCGCGTTGAGTTGGGCGACCAGGCCGACGCCGACCAGTGAGATCACCGTGATGACGTGCATCGCGCGCGACAGTCGAATCGCGCCAGCGATGCCGAAGCGCACGGGAATCGACCGCATGCCTTCACGCACATCGACGTCGTAGTCCTGACACGCGTAGAGCACGTCGAAGCCACCGACCCAGGTCCCGATCGCGATGCCAAGCAGAAACGGCACCGGCGACAGCGCGCCGCCCATCGCGATCCAGCCGCCCACCGGCGCGACCGCCATCGCAAGCCCAAGGAACAGCTGCGCGTAGTACGTGAACCGCTTCGACAGCGAATACCAGAAGATGATGGCGAGCGCGACGGGCGCGAGGGCGAAGCACAGCGGGCTCACCATCCAGGCGCTGACGAGAAACAGCAGGGTGGCGATGACGACAAAGGCGATGGCCTCGGCGCGGGTCATGCGACCACTCGGGAGCTCACGCATCGCGGTGCGCGGATTCTGTGCATCATGCGCCGCATCGACCACGCGATTGAAACCCATCGCGGCGCTCCGCGCCGTGAACATGCAGGCCAGAATCCAGCCGAGCCGCGCCCAGGACCACGCTGCAGCCGCACCGACGCGTGCCGCCAACAGTGCGCCGACCAGCGCAAAGGGCAACGCGAACACCGTGTGACTAATCCGCACGAACGAGGCGTACGTCTGCAGCCGCGCTAACATCTCCACCAACTAAGTATTCTTCCACATCCGAGACACCCGACGGGATGGCCACCGCGGCAAACACCGCCCGCTTCCCCACGGCGATCGCACCGTAGTCGGCGTCAAAACCCAGAGCCCGTGCCCCAATCAGCGTCGCACTTTCAATCAGACGCGCCGCGGGCACACCGGGTGCCACGCGACGCAACGCCGCGAGCTCATCGGTCATGTGCAGATTTGGCGCCGACGCGAGGCTGTCGGTGCCGACGGCCACCTGCACTCCGCTCTGATAGAACCGCGACGCGTCGGGCGCACCGCCACCGACCCAGACATTGCTGCGCGGGCACGTGACCAGCACACCGCCGGCGTCCCGGAGCCGCGCCAGGTCCCCGTCGGAGAGGTGTGTGCCGTGCACCGCCAGCATGCCCGGAGTGAGATACCCGCAGCGCTCCAGATACTCGATCGGCCCACACTGCGGCGCGCGCCAGGCCGGATCCCAGACACCGAGCCGCTCAAGCAGCGCCCGAAAGGGTCCAGTCCCCGTCTTGAGAAACTCCATCTCCTCCGGCGACTCCCCCACGTGCACCGTCAGTGGCGCGTCACCCTTGGCCGCCGCAATCGCCCCAAACAGCGCGGGCGACACCGAATACGGCGCGTGCGCGACCACCGAGAAAAAACATCGGGAGTTAATTCGTTGAATTAACTCCCGATGTTTTTCCGCCGCCGCCCAGGCGTCGGCGACGAGCTTCGCTGGGTCAAGTGCTGAGAAGCCAAGGAGTTCGCGGAACACGAGGGCGTCGGCGCCAAGCGCCTTGAGTTGCGGCAGCGTCGCCAGAGTGTTCGTAATGTCGCCAAATAGCGCGGTTCCGGTCAGCGTGGCGTCCGTGATCGCGGCGCGAATCGCAGCGTCGATGTCTGTCGATGACGGCGCGGCGGCGCGCACGGCGAACATCGCGCGGATCCACTCGGGCATGGTGGCGGCCGGAGGCACGCGGCCAGCCATCCAGCTCAGTTCAAGGTGTGTGTGCGCGTTGACGAACGCGGGCAGCAGGGCGACATCGCCCACGTCGGTCGCGAGCGCGTCGGTCGTGCCCGCGCCGACCGCCACCACGCGGCCGCCCTCCGTGGTGACCCATCCGTTCTCAATCGGCGGGCGATTGACAGGGAGCACCCACTTCGCGCGCCAGGTCTGCACGCTACTGCGGCGCGCGCGCGCGTTTGCCCGCCGCGCTGCGAGCGGCGTAGGCGCGCATCTCGTCGGTCTCGCCGCCGCGTCCGTCGGTGCGCGCTACCGCCAGTTCGCGCATGCGGGGCACCTCGCGCTCACGGAAGATCGGGTCGCCCAGCACGTCGTAGTGCATGTTGCGTCGTTTCGCCATCAGGCCGGCGCTCTCGATATTGCGCACGACCTCAAACTCGTCCATGCAGTACTCGGCGCCCGCCGCGCGGACGACGTTCTCTTCGATCATGACGCTGCCCATGTCGTTGGCACCGTAGGCCAGGCTCATCTGGCCGACCTTGCCGCCCTGCGTCACCCACGAGGACTGCAGATTGTCGAAGTTGTCGAGCACGAGTCGCGCGATCGCCAGCGTGCGCAAGTAGTCGACGCCCGTCGCTTCCGCGCCGCCAAGCTCGGTGTGCTCGGGCTGATAGCTCCACGCGATAAACGCGGTGAAACCGCCCGTCTCGTCCTGGAGCTCGCGCAGCCGGAACATGTGCTCGAGCCGCTCTTCCACCGTCTCGACCGTGCCATACATCATCGTCGCGGTGGTGCGCAGGCCGAACTCGTGCGCTTCACGCATGACGCCAAGCCACTGATCGGCCGTGGCCTTGTGGTAGCAGTGCAGCAGCTTGCGCACGCGGTCGACGAGAATCTCGGCGCCCCCGCCAGGCACGCTATCGAGACCGGCGGCGATGAGCTGTCGCAACACTTCCCTGGTCGGCAATCCCGACAGCCGCGAGATGTGAATGACTTCCGGCGGCGACAACGCGTGCAGCTTGAACGACGGATACCGTTCTTTTACCTGACTGAACAGATCGAGATACCACTGCAGCGGCACGTCGGGATTGTGACCGCCCTGCAGCAGCAGCTGACCGCCGCCAAGCGAGATCGTCTCTTCGATCTTCCGGAAGATCTCAGCGAAGGACAGCGTGTAGCCGTCCGAGTGACCGACGTCGCGATAGAACGCACAGAAGGCGCACTTCTCGATGCAGACGTTCGTGTAGTTCACGTTGCGATCGATGATGTAGGTGACCGCGCCTTCAGGATGCTTCTCGCGCCGCACCGCATCCGCCATGCGGCCGAGTTCGGCGGTCGGTGTATTGAGGTACAGGTCGAGGGCAGACGCTCGGGTCAGGCGGGCCATGCAGTCTGTATTTTATACGCGGTCTTCTTTGCGTTCCCGCGTCATGCGCGGTCACTCGACGATTCCGGCCGGTACGTTGGCAGCGTCACAATGTGCGCGGTGACGGCCACAGCGATGGCCGCCAGCAACACACGTCCCCACAAGGCACTCACCGCAAAGACGATCGAGACGCTGATGGACGTCCAGAGCAGCCCGATCGTGCACACCTTCTGCATGATCGGCAGCCCACGGCCTTCGCGGTACTTCTTGATGTAGCCGCCCAGATAACGATTGTTCATCAGCCACGCGTGAAAGCGCGGCGAACTGCGATCAAAGCACACCGCCGCGAGCAGCAGCGGCCCGGTCGTCGGGATCAGCGGCAGGAAGATGCCGATCACGCCCGTGACGGTCGAGACCACGCCGAGCGTGAGCAGCGACCACCGGATCAACCGACGCGATTCAACGACTCGGGTCATTTGTTCAGCGGCAGGAACTTGTGCAGGAACGTCTCCATCCTGTCAAGAGTATAAAGCCAACGGCTGTGCAACAGCGTTTCGTGGACGTCGTCGGGGAACACGATCAGCTCGTGGTAGATGTTGCGCGCGCGCAGCAGCTGCACGAGCCCCACGGTTTGCGAGAAGTTCACGTTGCGGTCGTCATCGCCGTGGATGAGTAACACCGGCGACTTCCACTTGTCGATCGCGGAGATCGCCGACGACTGATACGACACGTCGTCGGGATTGAGCGAGCTGCCTTCGAGGTGCACGCCCGCGAGATCGACGCCGGCCTTGAAGATGTCGGAGTTGCGCGCGAGCGCTTCTGACGTCAGCAGACCACCGTACGAAAGGCCCCAGATGCCGACGCGCTCCGCATCCACCTGCGGCATCGCCGCAAGATACTTGCCGGCGGCGAGTACGTCCTTGTATTCCGAGTTGCCGCGCGCGCCGGTATTCGCCGCCGTGCGGAACGACCGACCGTAGCCGACACCGCTGCGGTAGTTCACCGACATCACCACGTAGCCCTGTGTGGTGAGCCACTGATTCACCGCGTAAAACACATGATAGAAGCTGAGGTAGTGATAGCCGAGCAGCATCTGCCGCTGCGGACCACCGTGCACGAAGATCAGCGCCGGGTACTTCACGCCCGGCTTCATGTCTTTCGGCAGGAACAGCTGATTGTGAAACTCGACACCGTCATCAGCCTTCAGCGTGACGTTGGTCGGCACGGTCGATTCCTTCGTCGGGAAATCAGCGCCGAGCGTGGGATAGACCACCTTCTGCTTGTCGAGCGACGTCGCCGCCGCTGATGGCCAGATGCCCACCGACTGCGGACGCATCGCCGCCGCGCTCAGCACCGCGATCTGCTTGCCCGACGCGAGTGCGACCGGCGTGTTCTCAATCTCCTCACCCATCGTCACGCGCTGCGGCGTGCCGCCGGTCGTCGGCACCGACCAGATGTGGCGACGGTCGATATCTTCCGCATTCGTCGAGTAGTAGAACGTCTTGCCGTCTTTCGAGAGCGCGGTGTTCGCCGCGTCTTCAATCAAGCCGCTCGTCGTCGTGATCTGCACCGGTGCCGTCGCGGTGCCGGCGAGACGGATCGAGTAGTAGCGCTCGAACTCGTCACCGGCCGGCTGGAACGGGAAGATCACCGCGTCGCCGGCCCACCGAATGTTCATCGGCTGCAGGAACACGCGTTCGTCCGCCGCGTTCTTCCACACGACCTTCGACGTCGACGTCGCGACGTCATACACCCGCAGTTCCAGCGTGTGCCCGCCGACGAACGTCGCTCGATACAACCCGGGCTGCGACGCAAGCGGTGCCCCCTGCGGCGGCGCCGGATCGGCACCGCGGCCACCACGTCCACCACCCTGCGCGCCACCGGGCGCCGCGGCGGCCGCGCCGCCCTGACGTCCGTCCGCACCCGCGGCGCCCGCGCGCCCGGCATTGGCCGCCGCCGCAGGTCCCGCCGCACTACCGACGCCGCCATTGCCCGGCTGCGCCTGCTGTCCGAACGGCGTGCCCGGACGCCGAATGAACACGATCTGCTTGCTGTCCTTCGACCACGTCGGATTCGTGTCCCGGTCCACGCCCGGCTCGATAAACGAGACGGCGCGCGTCTTCATGTCGTAGATGCCGATGAAGGCGTGATCGGTACGATTGCTCGAAAACGCGATCTTCGATCCGTCGGGCGACCACTGCGGGCCGTTGTTCGTGCCCCACGCGGTGATGAACGGCTTCTCGCCGGTGTCGATCTTCTGCGCCGCCGTCACACCGAGCATCGGCGGCATCGGCGCCACTTTCGCGCGATAGATCTGCCCCGCTTTCACATACAGCACCGACGTGCCGTCGGGCGACAGCGCCGGATTGGTCCCTTCGGCGAGACGAAACGCCGGCGCGCCCACGCGCGCTGCCCAGATCGCGCGCTCGGCGCCGTTCGGGTCGCTCGTAGGATTCGCGTTCCACCCAGCAGAGTTCGGCGCGGTGCCGCGCACAAACACAAACGTGCGGCCGTCTTCAGAGATTTCCAGATTCGTCAGGTCGATGCCGTCGTCCTTTGTGAACGACGTCACACGCACCGCTCTGAAGTCGGGCGCCGCGGCGGTAAAGACGTTCCGCTTGCCCTCTTCGTACGACAACCACGCTACGCGATCCGCCTTGTCGGCCGACGCGAGCTCGTACGGAAATCCCGGCTTCAGAAACTGCTGAATGGTCGGCTTGCCTGCGGGCACACGCGGCGCCTCGGCGCGGGTCAGTGCGGTGCCGGCGAATGCGACGATGAGCAGACAGGCAGTCAGACGAATCAGGCGAACCATGAGGGGTGCTCCAGATGAAAAAGGACCTCGGGAGCGTAACACGACCGACCGCTCAGCGAGGACGTCCGAACGTGCGCCACGACCACATGACGAAGGCCAGCGTGGCCACGAAGAAACCACCGACAACCCACGCGTGATCGGCCGACAAATGCGGTGTTCCTGCGGGCGGATTGGCGCGGGCAATCATGACCCACACGCCCAGCAGAAACGCCTCGACGAGACACCCGAGCCAGAGCGCCACACACAGCAAGTGCCTGAGTGTGCCCTCACGCCGTTCGGGTGCCAGCCAGTAGGCACGATTCGGCACGCTCACCAGGCTGATCGGCAACACGCGTGGCAGCACGCCCAGACACGCCACCGCGAACGTCGGCGCCATGAACGACAGTGAGCTGCCGATGATGATGAACTTGACGCGATCCATCCAGCCATCGGGATCCCCGGCGCCATTGAAGTGCACAGCCATCGTGGGCGGGAACCATTGCCCGTCGTAGACGAAGAACGCAAGCGAGCCCGCGATCATGAGGAGCAGGAGCGCGAGTGGCAGCGAGATGCGGGCGTTCATGCGGCGAACCAGTCGAGGGCGCGGTCGGCGACGAGGCCGAGTGCCGACGCTTCGCGGTAGTACGTCTCGAGTCCTGCGATGGCGCGCGCGTCGAGCGCGAATCGCATGTTGTCTCTCAGATACGCACGCGCCACACGCTGCCGCTCCGGATCGTCGGCGCAGTACGCGTCTGCAACGGCATCGCTATTGGCGCGACCATCGTCGGCCGCCTGGTTCAACACGCGCACCACATCAGGATCGGCCGCATCTGCGCGTCCCGACCAGAACGCCCACACAAAGGGCAGCCCGGTCATCGACGTCCATGCGGCGCCAAGGTCGATCTTCGTGGCGCGATGCGCCGTCGGATCTGCAAACAACGCAGGGTCGCCAATCAGCAACGCCGCATCGGCTGACGCGAGCATGCCGTCGAGGTCCGGTCCGTGCGAGACAAAGTCGGGCGTGATGTGAAACGCCCGCGCACACAGCACGCGCGTCAGCATCGCCGAGGTGCGCGAACTCGAGTCGAGTGCAATCGACCGCACCTCGCCCATCGGCTTGCGCGAGAACAGCGCGACGGACGCGACGGGGCCTTCGGAGCCAATGCACACCCCCGGAACAATGCGATCGCCGGGCCGGTCGAGATAGGTGATCGACGGCACCATGCCGAGATCGATGCCACCAGACGCGAGCAACCGCGCGCACTCGGACGGCACGTCGAAGCGGAGCGAGACGTCCCGATGTTCTGACAGCCCGAAGACGAGTGGGCGCACGTTGAGATAGCTCACCGCGCCCAGACGCACCACTCCAGCCTTCGCCTTCGGCTTCGGCGAGACGGGCTCACTCACGCGCTGAGCTCGTAGCGCCCGTTGCGTTCGGCCGGTTCGGCGAACGCCGAGCGAATCTGTCGCTCGATGTCCTGCTGAGGCGACCGACGCACGCCCATCTGCTCCACGTCGACGGCCGACACCGCGTCGATGTCATCCGCCCCGTACTCGATGGCGACCTGCGCCAGCTTCGGACCGTAGATCTGCCAGTCCACCTGGATGTGCGGAATCGACGCCGCCATCAATCGCGCGGCAACAATCGTCTTCACATCGTCATACCCCGTTGACGGCGCGTCCGTGGGATCCACGCGCGGCAGCGGCGCAAATGCGCGCAGCACGCCGTTGAGCTCGTGTTGCATGGCCACGACACGCTCGATCAGATCGAGCCGTGCGGCAAAGGACGCGTGCGTCACCGTCACTCGACGCGCGGCGAGGCCGCCGTGCAACACGGCGCGAATCACTTCCGCCGGGTCGTCACCAAGTTGATCGACCGGCACGTCGGCCACGCCCTTGAGACCGCTCGCTGAAAGGGCCTTCGCCAACTCCGCCAGCACCAGATGATCACTGCCCGCGAGCGTCACCAGATCCGCAAGTGAGAATCCGGTGAGTTCGATGCCGCCCGCAAACGCCGCAGCCGCACGCGTCCACGCAATGGCGGTTTCGGGCGAGTCCGGCGTTCCGGTCAGGCGCACTTCCCCACACTCGCCACGCTCGGTCGGCACAACGCCGTTCTGAACGAGGGCCACTCGGCCATACGTCACGCGCGCGCCGTGCTTCGCTTTGCGCGCCATCGCGCCGAGTCCGCCGACGCTCACCAGGTCAGAACACGCCACGATGCGGTCAGCCTCAGCTCGGCTGAACGCTGTCCCGGCGGCCGCGTTCGATTCCAGATCACTCAATGCATGCATGGTCGTCACTACGATCTCGCCAGATTCTTCAGAATACCTGTGGCCCGTGCGGCGGCCGCTTCGGTGGTTTTGAGTCGCTTCGGCCACTCGCGCGAGAAGCCTTCGCTCGGCCATTTGCGCGTGGCGTCCACGCCCATCTTGCCGCCATACGCCGGCAACAACGCCGCATCATCGAGGTCGTCCACCGGGCCCTGCGTGATGACCACGTCGCGAATCGGATCCACGTGCGTGCCCACCACCCACGCGACTTCCGCCGGATCCTGCACGTTGACGTCCGGATCAACAATGACCACGCATTTCGAGAACATCAGCTGGCCGAGGCCCCACACCGCGTTCATCACCTTGCGGGCATGGCCGGGGTAGCGCTTGTCGATCGAGATCAACACGAAGTTATGAAAGATGCCCGACGCCGGAAAGTGCATGTCGCGAATTTCCGGCAGCGTCTTCTGCAGAATCGGCAGGAAGATCCGCTCGCTGGCCTTGCCCAAATACAAATCTTCCATCGGCGGAATTCCGACGACCGTCGTCAGATAGATCGGCTTCTTCCGCATCGTGACGCACGTGATGTGGAAGACCGGAAAATCGTCGGCCAGTGAGTAGAAGCCGGTGTGATCGCCGAACGGGCCTTCACGGCGGCGTTCGCCGAGCTCGACGTACCCTTCGAGAATAATCTGCGCGTTGGCCGGCACTTCGAGATCCACGGTCACGCACTTCACGAGCTCGATCCGACGCTTGCCGAGCACGCCGGCCAGCATCAACTCATCGAGGCCCTCGGGCATTGGTGCGGTCGCGCAGTAGCTGAGCACCGGCTCCGGACCGAGAGCCACCGCCACTTCGAGCCGCTTGCCCATCTTTTCGGCGATGCGGTGATGCTGCGCGCCGCCCTTGTGCCGTTGCCAGTGCATGCCGGTCGTGCGCCCGTCGTACTTCTGCATACGGTACGTGCCGATGTTGCGCATGCCCGTCTCAGGGTCTTTCGTGAACACGAGCGGCAGCGTGATGTACGGTCCGCCGTCTTCGGGCCACGTCTTCAGAATCGGAATCGCGTCGATCGTGCCGCCCTGCTGCACGATCTCCTGACACGGTGCATCTTTGACGGTCTTGGGCAGCAGATCTTTCAGTCGATTCGCGAGCGGCAACATCTTCAGCGCATCGAAGAAGCCCTTGGGCATCTGCGGTGTGATCAGATCGCGAATCTCGCCCGCGAGATCGTCGAGCTTCTCGACGCCGAGCGCCAGCGACATGCGCGCATCCGAACCAAACAGGTTGGCCGCCACCGGCATGTCGTAGCCGGTGGGCTTCTCGAACAGCAGCCCCGGGCCGCCCTTCGGTCGCTTGGAGACTTCATCGATGACAGCAGAAATCTCGAGGTCGGGATTGACCGACTCGGTCACGCGCAGCAATTCGTTGCGCTTGTCGAGTTCGGCGATAAAGCCGTTCAGGTCTTTGAACATCGCTCTCGGTATCGTATCAAGATGGCCCGGTACGGGCCGCTACTTGGGCGGGCGCGAGGCCACGTATGCGGCGAGGCTGACGATGTCGTCGGGGGTCAGGCTGCCAATCACCGACTTCATCAACTGCACACCCGGCCCGTTGCGCGTGCCCTGCTGAATGTCCCACAGTTGGCGCGCGATATAGCTCGGTGACCGGCCCGCGATCGGCGGCACACTCTCCACGCCACGCAGGTCCACGCCGTGGCACGTGACGCACGCCGTGGTCTTTCCGGCAATCACCTGCTGTCCCACGATACGCATTCCGCCAGTCGTCGCGAGATCCTTGCCCTTCGCGAGGCTGCCCGGGGGCACATACGCGAGGAATCCCGAGTGCGGATTGCGCACCAGCTCGGACTGCTCTTCATTTTCCGGCACTTCGATGATGCGTCCGTTGATCGGCTCCGACAGCGTGCGCTCAAGTGCGAGAAACAGGTTCCCCACAATCTTCGTGCGCGGCACCATGGCTGATTCGATGACGCGCACCCACGGTGTGTCGTACGGAATGGCGCTGAAATACGCCGCCGCCGCCACGCCTTCTTCGTCTGTCATCGCCTGCGCCAGCTTGATCATCGTCGGCGTGTTCGGCTTGCGTGGATCCGCGGTATGCCGAAGGCCGTTGCGGAAGTCCTGAATCTGGCGAAACAAATACGCGGCGGGCAACCCCGCCACCGGTGCATTCTCTGGTCGCCCCTTGCCATTCGGCAGATGGCACGACGCGCATCCACGCGTGACCTCTCCAAGCGCGGCCGGCCCACGCTGAACGACGGTCGGCATGGCCGGGTGGTCACCGGGGAACCAGTCGATCACATGGCCGCTGTCGCGAACATCCACAAGTGAGTACGTCGCCCGACTACCGGTCACGCGTCGTGGCTTGGTCTGCTCTGTCGGATCTTCGTTCGCCCGCAGGTTGCGGCTCGGCGGCGCTTGCGGCTGTGCAGTGTCTCCGGGCTTGGGCCGGGTATCGAACCCGTAGGCCCACAGCGGCTCTTCGGCGAATCGTGGCTGAGGGGTCACGGCCGTGGCGGCCGCCGCGACGGGTGTGCTGGTTGTGGCGCGACGCTCGGCGTTGCGACGTTCATTCGCCGCGCCGAGCGCAAACGAAATCACCGCGACGCCGGCAAGAATCAGAAACCGCTTCATCGCGTGCCTCGTGTGGTCAGGTCGTGGCCATCGCGTCGTGTACGCGTGCCGCCAGAGCCAGAGCCTTGCGGCCATCAGTGCCCGACACCATCGGTGGGCGCTTCTCGCGAATCGCATCGACGAAATCCAAGAGCTCCGTCGTCAGCGCATCGCCTGGCGCCACCGTCACCGGCCCGCCCTCGATCTTCGGTCGTGCGTCTGGCTGCGGCGTCACGCGCCACGCCTCCACTTCCTTCGCGGCGTAGTCGATTGAGAGGTAGCTGGACGTCTGAAAGAAACGCACCTTACGCACCTGATCTCGACTGATGCGACTGGCCGTGATGTTGGCGACACAGCCGGAGGCGAACTTGAGTCGCGCATTCGCGATGTCGACCTTCGGCGTCAGCACGTTGATGCCCACGGCCTCGACGCTGACGACGTCCGTGCCGTCAACCGCCAGCACGATGTCGAGGTCGTGAATCATCACGTCAAAGACCACGTCAATGTCGAGGCTGCGCTCCGGGAATCCACTGAGGCGATGCACTTCGATAAACCGCGGCGCCGTGAGGAGCGGCCTGGCCGCGATCATCGCCGGATTGAAACGCTCCGAATGGCCCACTGCCAGCGTTGCACCGTGCGTCGAAGCGAGAGCGACCAACGTATCTGCTTCGGCAACCGACGTCGCAATCGGCTTCTCGATCAGCACGTGCACGCCGCGCTCGAGGAACATGCGCGCGACATCGAGGTGGCCAACGGTCGGCACAGCCACGACAACGGCAT